>Ga0214544_1003855_pt1 | contig 30612 bp, 21 predicted proteins | sample CNSS3metaG_FD_160074 | JGI IMG/M metagenome (GOLD analysis project Ga0214544, IMG submission 160074) | Root nodule microbial communities from cowpea collected in UCLA plant growth center, Los Angeles, California, USA - CNSS3 | ecosystem: Host-associated > Plants > Roots > Nodule | place: USA...
AAGAAGACTAGAGTAAACTAGAGAAGAGTTTACTCTAAGGTGAGCTCAAAAGAGATTTATGCACAAATTTGGGCAGCAATTCATTACTCAATTTCAAGCTGAAAAATACATCTCCTAAGCCTTCTATTTATAGGCTAAATTGAGACCAAGGAGTCTCCAAAAAGTGGAGGGAAAAAGGAGGCTAGAAAGTTGAATTTTGGAGCCAAAAAGGAGCATATGGGAGGTGTGACTTCCCACCTAAGCAAGTCACACTTGTCTTGCCATGGGAAGCTAACTCTCATCCTTGGAGAGCAAGTTTGAGAAGCTTCTAGGATTTTCTAGAGTAGACACACTACTCTTGGCCCATTTTGCCCAATTCCCCTTTTTGGTCCAAAATTACTTCTAAAGCCCAATTTCCTCTAAGGCCCAATACATGGCCCAAATAAAACCCTATTCTACTGGGCCCAAAATACAAAGCCCAAAATAAAATCCTAATCTAGTATTTACAAGCAAAATTTCTTAGACTAGGTCTTCACATCTTCCATGGCCCATGTGAAGTTCATCTTGGGCCTTGCATGCGCATTTAAGGCCCATTCCTCTTGTATTCTCCTAGCCATGGCTCTTGTTGTAGGTCCCTTGGCTCGAGGCATCTCATCAGACCTTCCAAGCAATGCACTAAGACTCGTCTCGACTCATCCTGATACATATAACCTGGTCGGATTTAGCGGATGCTTGCACTTGTGGTGGATACCTCTGCGCACCCCCAAGCTGCTCACCCCCGAGCTATGTGTTACAAGTGTTACAATGAATCAATTTTCCCTCAGAGACTCAAGGATTTACACATTGACACAGACCAAGCATAACAGTCAATAAATTAATCATTTCCATGCACAGGACTCTCATGCCAATCTTCATAACCAAATTTCCTCATTCAAATTTAATGTAGAATCCCATTCCAGCTCATCCATCCCTAACCATAAATATAACATTTCACCTCATGCCAATACCGTGCCATTTTGATACCAACCATCTCATGTTTATTATATATCAAGCATTATTCAAAAATCCATTGTTCATAACTCATACACCCTCCCACTCATGCATACTCATTTCCCTCATGCCATCATATAATAGTACAATCAAATATAGGGCAAACACCTAAGAACAAGAAGAACACCAATCTGAAATGAATTCTCGCCCAGCTCCTCGTTCAGGCTGAAGGGCCTCGCCCAGGAGAGAGAGACTCTCGCTCAGGCGAGCTCCCTTCGCCTAGGCAAGAGCTCGAGAATCTGGAACAGTGGCCTTTACACGTTCTCCCTTAGGCGAGACGCTCCTTGCCTGAGCGAGACGCTCGCTTGCTCAAAACTAAGCGGGTCGCCTGAGCGACTCTTCGCGCGAGAAGGCTTGGGCGAGCCTCTGCTCACCTTGCCTAGGCGAGACAAGCTCGCTTGGGCGAGATTATCAGTCCCCGCCATTGTCCGTACCTGCAGCAGTTGTATTTTCACAAACCAACGACAACACAACCCATTCCATGTATCCACAACAACATACCAATTCAAGAATCATGAAAATACAAACAAAACAAACCGCAATCGCATCAAACAAAAGGGTTCTAGCTTCCCTTACCTGGAAGTAGCTAGAAAGTTCCTTGACTCTAACTAGCGGAGCACAATAACTCAAAGAGTGGACTTGCGAACTGAACAAGACAGTGGAACAGAGTTAGGAACTAAGCTCACGGTGAAACCCTACTGTAAAAACGAACATATGCTCAGGGAGGTTCATATCCTAATACTCTTGTGTGGAGATATGAGCGAGAAGGTTCGTATGTTTTGTGCTCACACTTGAGAGATGCTGCGAGCGGGGAGGTTCGTAGTTGGTGGATCACATGCGTTGGACTACGGGCGGAGAGGTCTGTAGAGTTGGACTATGAGTAGGGAGGTTCGCAGAGGCAGGACTAAGTCCAAGTAGGTTCGTGGGAGCATCATATATCCTCGATCCATGGTCAAAGTAATTGCTTGTGTGGTGTGGATGCACGTGGTCTATAATGCTTCAATGATACCTTAAAGGTCGGCTTGCTGGTGTTCCTTGAGTAGTGGCTCGGAATCTATCCCTTGAGTTGTGGCTCGGGATAAGGGTTAAACACGTAGCATTCCTTGAGTTATGGCTCAGAATGACATCCCTCGAGTTGTGGCTCGGGATGGCGCATGAGCACGAGAAACTCTTGAGTCGTGGCTCGAATGGCGAGTGTTGCCGGTATGAGTGTGCGAGTTGTGGCTCGTACGGTGGGTCTAAATAGATTGCCCTCCTTGGTATGAGACCAACAGTGATAGAGGTCGTACCCCCACCAAATTAAAACAGATTAAATACAGTATGTGAAAGTTGAACCAAGTCATCTCCCAACGACCAATGTTCTTGTTCAAAGCTTCAAATTTCCAGATTCAAACACAACACTGTAACACAAGGAGGGGGGTTTGATAGATTCGACCAAAATTTAATTCACAAAATTGCAGAGAAATTTAACAGTTATATGAAAACACAATGATTCCTTGATTCAATTGAAAGTCCACCAATCATAGATTACCAAATTAATTGTTCTATTCAAATTTGCTCTCATGAACCCTAAGTAATCAACTAAGCAAAAATTACCATGGATTCATTATGTCATTAAGCACAATAAATTTCAGGCAGTTAACACCCACATATTAAAGCAAGCTGTGACATAACTCATAAACGTGAAAAACGAAAGGAACACCTCCATGGACACCCACCAAAGCTTGAAAACTTGAAAATAAAGGTTGGAAGAGATGAAGTCTAGCTGGCATGCCCAAATGACCTAAATTTCTCGTGGTCAAATCAATTCAGCCACTACTATTTACAAAAGTGCCACTACTAGGTGTAGAATTACAAAAATGCCACTACTAAGCCTCAAATGTTGGCCCATTCACTTAGATGACGTGAAAATGACGTGGAAATGACATGGCAACTCTCTTCATCTGAAGATTAATGTCCAAGCTCCAAAATTGCTTCACCCAAATACTTAAAAATAATTAAAAACAAAAATTAGGCCAAATAATGTGAAATTAACCCAAATTTGGAACAGTGGCCCAATAAAGCCCAGTAGATGAAAACACACTAAAGATAAACAATTAAGCACTGAACAACAATCAAATGGGTACACAAAGGCTAGTGGAATGGAGGGGAAATAATGACTCATCAAACGGGTTTGGTAGTCTTGGAACCTTACGAATGATATTCGTAATGGGAAGTCCATCTGGCGTTACAGAGTGTTGTCCGTAGCATGGTTTTCCGCACGTGTTCTACCAGTTATGGCTGGTAGGTGTGGCAACAAGACATCTTGAGGTATTCATTAGAAGATATAGAACATGGGTAACATGGTAGTGATCACGTGTTATGGAATCAAAGGATGGAAATTCCTTTGGTGTGTTCGTGTTGCTATAATTGTTTCATATTATGTGTATGGTTTAAACTGTTAGCTCATCCTATATGTTGTAGGTGGATTTGTTGAGACATAAAATCGGAGCGTGGGCTATCATGGGAACATTTCTATAGAGAGTTTATTTTATTAATTTTAAGGTTTCTCTTATAATCAATTGAATTAGAGAAATTGGTTTTATTATGAGACGATTTTTGATAATATATTGAATTTTATAATAATTGATTATGAGCTAGTTTTTATTATGAAATAAAGTTTTTATATTTCCTGTGTTTTGGAAAATGGATCTTAATAAATGAGGTTTTAATATTAGTATCCTATTTTATTAATTAAATTCGTAATATCCTATTTTAATATTAACTCACCAGACCCATCTACAACATCATCTACTCCCGTGTACCGCGTACACGATCATCGTCAAAGCACAAGCATATAGGGTGAGCTAACAATTTAAACCATACACATAATATGAAACAATTATAGCAACACGAACACACCAAAGGACTTATAGTGTTTTAACTCTTTTTAATAAAATTTGAAAAATATATTTAACATATAATAGTTACTGTATGTTACTTATTATATAGAAATTAATACACAACATTTAATATTTAGTATTTATTATTTATTATATGATATTTATTAGCATTTACATCTCTTTAATAATACACAATCATCACAAGTAATTGGACCTCGTGGCCCAAGCTCACATAGGTAAGGGTCAAAAGATTAACTCGTGTAAAAAATAAACTTTTCCATTTCTATATGCATGATAAATTGACTTTTAGAAGATTGATTTGTTTCTAGTGATGTTCAATCCTTTAATTCATTGTAAATATGAAATAAAATAATCCAAAACAAGTTTTGAAATTACTCAATTTTGTCTAGGAGTGCAAAAGGATAAGTGTGAAGGTGTGATGAGTTCATATTTTTTCCCCGATTTGATATGTAATTATGAATCTTTGGTTGAATTTCAGTGCTGAAAATATTGATTTAATTAGGATACGTAATAATTGAGCTTATTGAATTGGTGACATAAAAATGTATTAAAAATTGTTTTTTAGTTGTATTAAATATTTTTGGATATTCTAATGTTTGTTCATGTAGTTAAAGTTAGTTAAGATTAAGCTCATTTAGGTATGAAAATAAATTGCTCAAAGTCACAAAATACATTCAAATAAGCCAAAATCACCAAGTTTTGAAACATTATGTTCTACACCCCCTAATTTACTCATACACTCTACCATTTTCAAATGAGCCATCCAAAAACCCATTATGCACCCTGATATGTCCAACCTTGCTACCTCTCACAAAATTAGACCCAAATGTGTCCATTATCTTCCACTCACTAAATTGTCCAACCACATCACACCACGTCATCATCTTTTTTACTTCTCCGAAACAGAAACCCTAACCTCTTCTTCAATAGAACCACTACAACGTTGGAACTTCACTGTGCCGTCAACCGTGTTTTTACCTATAACAACTTGTTGGAGCATTGCCAAGCACCGTGAATGTCCCTCCATTGTCAGCCTCGCTACGCTAGAAAATGCAACCTACAACATGATGCATAACACAAATTCACGTCGTCGTCAACCAACACAGATTCATCAACCATCTCCACTGCGAGCAAATCATTCCACGACACCACGACACAAAAAACGTGAGTCACCAAACTTGTCGTAACAGACCTGCACCGCACCTTTCATCAAACTCAAAGAGCAAACTCTAGCCACCATAAACGCAGTAGTAGCGCCTTGAATTGGTTACTATAGTTACTGATGATTATTGAACACTAAAATTTGTCACAATTTATAAATTTTCTTGTAGTGAAATTATAAAAGATGCCAAATTGAACATCGTAGATTCTTTTATGACATTCACGATTAGGTTTTAATTTCTTAGTCTTCTAGATATGTTATTATAACTTTGATTATTTTAATCAATTTATTTTTATAAATGACATATAATAAATGCTAATAAATGTCATATAATAAGTAATAAATATGTCATATTAAATGCTATATAATAAGTAATAATAGTTATTATATTTTAAATATGTTGTTCAAATTTTATATAAAAGATTTAAAATAATAAATGAGAAGAAACAAAATGAGTATTATATTTGTTTATATATTCATGAATATATATATATATATATATATATATATATATGTATATGTATGTATGTTTGACTATATTATTCGTTAAAAATGTTATTAATTTGACGTTTCAATCAATTTATTATATATATATATATATATTTGTGTATCAAGCTATTGTGTTGGGTAATAGTTGTGAAAAAAAATGATCCATGTGTTGTTGTTTGTCCTGTATTTATGGAGTAGTCATGTTAGCTATAAAGTTGATGGAGATTCATATATAGTAAAAGAGGATTTGGAGTTCGAGAAACAATTTGAGCTTATTAATAAGCCTCCTATTAAGAGTATTCATGTGTGTCTAAACTTTTTAATATTTCATGATATGTTTCCTTTAGTTGATATCACACTACATGGTTTAATAATTTTATTTGTATGTGTTTTAATTTGTATTTGATAGACGAAGTTCGGACACATTGTTGATTGCGTTGACATTTACAAACAACCATCATTTGACCATCCTTTACTAAAGGGCCATAAGTTGCAGGTATATAATTAAAACCTTTAATTACGAAAAAATTTGACTTTCATTTTTCATTCTAATATTTGGGGTTAACTTTCAACCCTTTTTCTACCATAATTTCTATGGTCTGAAATTTGTTTCTTGATTTTTTTACTTTTAGAGAAAACCAAACTTTCAAAATATGACTCGAGAGACAAGGCAGAAAAATTTAGGAACTAGAACCATTTTTGGATTGGGTAAGCATGAGTGTCCGATGGGGACTATTCCTATAATGAGAACAACAAAAGATGACCTTATTAGAGAAAAATCATTACTCAACGACCATATATTGGTTCAAGACGTTCCTGGTGTTCATGTAAGATCTTTTCACAAAAGTAGTTTAAAATGTTAGTACTTTATTTATTTTTAATTGTATTCCATCTTTTTTTTTCATTTTGGTTATTTATCTAAATATATTAATTTTTTTAGCTTGCAGAAGTTTCCCTTAAACCAAATTATGGTCCTTATTACGGAGTCGGGGGTATAAATACTATTTATAATCCACGAGTTGATACCAAGCTTCAAATCTCTGTCTCATTTATGGGTTCAAAATGGTCCGAAAGAATCCACTAACAAAATCTCATTAGGATGGCATGTAAGTTGAAATTTTCACAATTAGCATTTTTGACATATGCATGTCGATGTGTGTGTTTTCGTGGGCGTAGGTGTATGTATGCGTGTGGGTGTTGTGTTTGTGTGTCCATGTGTATGTGTTTGTGTGTATGTGTTCCACTACTAAAAAACTCATACTTTCTACCCATTTTGTTGTGATTTTGTTTTGTAGAAAATACTTATACATTTTGTTATGAAAAAAATTGCATGAAATTGCTCCCATTTTTTTTGCAAAATATTTTGTATAAAACACTTTTCACAACAAATTTTGTAGGAAATACTTATAAATTTTATAATTTTGTAGGAAATAATTACCCAAGAAGGAATTACCTGCCAATAAAGATTCTTAACAAAAATATTTGAAAAAAAGTCTTTTCTTCCAAATTTCTTTAACAAATTTGCAAGAAAAATTTCATAAAATATGAGAATTTTTAATAGTGTCGCACGTGTGTGCATGTGTGTGTGGTTGTGTTTGTGCATTTGGATAGATGCATATGTTGAACTACGTATGGACTAAGCAGGGTCATGACCCCCCAATTTATTTTTATATTTATATAATTTAGTATATAATTTCAAAACCCCCAATTTTGATAAAGTTTTATGCCTTTATATTTATATATGAAGAAAAAGTCTTTTTTTGTTCCACATTTATTTTTCAATTTTATCTTTTAAATATTTTTTAAATAAAAATAATTATTTTATTAATATTATCTTTTAAGTGATTATTTTTTCAATTTAATTATTTTTTGAAACTTAACCATTATAAATGAAAATTAATTATAGTAAAAGAAAAATTAATCATATTTAATTTTATAATCATAATAATAACAATAATTATAATAATAAGTAAACACAATGTTTTTACTAATTTATATAAAAAATTTGGAATTACTCTTTTGTTTTCTATTTTAGTTCAAAAATAAAAGGTTGGTCCTCGAGTTTTTGTAATCTGAATTGCAATTTTGTCATTTTTGAAAACATGATGCAATTTTGTCATTTATTAGTGTAATTGACATAATCCTAGTGTTAATTTTGATGAAAAATTCTTGCTCCACTTTAAGAAATCAAACGAAAAAGATCAAATTGCATCCATTTTTAAAAAAATTGACACCAAATTGAGACTAAAAGAGTAATTCAACCAAAATTTGGATACCCCAAAATATTGGCTAAAGATCTGCCACTAGGTAGGTGTGTATATATGGGTGAGTACATGTGTGCATGTGTAACACATGCATGCATGTGAGTATGAGTGTATTCATACGTTTATACATGTGTAATGCAGTCATGCATGTGAATGTGAGTGTATTCATACGTTTATACATTTGTGTGACTTAATTGCTATTAATTTGAAAAAAAGAATAGAATATTCTAATTAATCCAATCATTACTATCAGGTGATTCCACAACTATACGGTGATTATGAAACCCATTATTATACCTCATGGACGGTAAGAACATATCATTACATTTTGTTTACACTTGCTTAGTTTATAGAAATGAAACATAGATGTGCTCCCTTAATAAGTTTTTCTCACTCAATGAAGGATATGTTTTTCTCTTTTTGATTTCATGTATAAGGATATAATTATGTCTTTACAATAGATCCTAAATAAGTTTTAATTAATTAATGTATCATATTAATATCATTATTCAAAATTTGATATGGTTTTAAAAATTTACAGTCAGACAACTACAAGAAGACAGGATGCTACAATATTCGATGTGCAGGTTTTGTTCAAACTAACAAAGAACTTTACCTCGGTGCACCCATAACCACCGTCTCTCATTATGAAGGACCATTTTATGCATCTGTCTTTTCTATTTCCCAGGTCATAATCATTGTATATAACTTTCACTACAATAAAAAGATAGAACTAGATTTAAGTCATAAGATATCAATATATTTTGATTTCTTGAATACACTTTTTAAGTGATTTCATATAGTGATAAAAAAAAGTAATATTATACGGTAGACATAATTAACACTAGGCATGATATATATTTTATTTGGTAAAAGTGTGTGTATGTTTTCAGGATCCCATGACCAAAAATTGGTGGATAAGTATAGGGAATAAGTTTATTGGATATTTTCCAGCAAAATTGTTCTCAAACATGAGCTCAGTTGATCAAGTAGGGTGGGGTGGAAGAAAAAGAACTCATCCTGGTACTCATAGTCCTCAAATGGGGTCTGGACATTTTCCTCGTGATGATAATCCTAGGCACGCTTGTTTCTTTAAACAGGTTTCAATTCAAGATAATGAAAGAAAAACTCATGGAGCTAAAGTATATGAAACTCATTCCTTCACTGACAATCCCTATTGTTATGATGTTAGATACTATGGAGATAAAGGACCCGACTTGGGTTACTTTCTCATGTTTGGAGGACCTGGTGGTAATTGTGGCAATTAATTTGCTTTTTAATCAAACTCTAGATGAATAAACTACTTTTATAATATTCTCTTTTTTAGTGGTAGACTAATAATTTTATTTTTCATCTTTTAATTTAGTTTTAAAATAAGTTACAAAACTTTTATTTATAGGTAGACAATTATACTGACAAATTTTACTAATGTCAGTAACTTAGAAATAAACTCCCACTAATGGATTTTTATGTATGTAACATTACTTTACAATAAAGTTATAATTTAGGATGACAAGAAAAGTTATAAATTGTACATGTTTAGCGGAAAATGATATTGTCAAATTCATAGGTAAACAAAAGTTTATATTTTAATTTTAAATTCATAAATCAAAAAATCAATTGTCCAAAATTTACAAGTAACAACAACAAATAAAATAAATTACAGTTTTTAACATTTATTTTAAAACAAATTAATAAAATAAAATCTCGAGTTCTACCCATCCTCTCGTCGATCTAGTCCATGTCAGAAACATTTGCATTATCATCTGCTCTCGTATAACACACAAGTTATACAATCATCGCACATAAAAAAAATTGACAAACAAACAAGGGTAAGCTAAGCACAAACAATGATATATAAAAGAAATTTAGCAGAATAAGACATTACAAGTAATACTAAACATCACACCCAACTAAGTAAAATACTTAAAGATGGTAATCATAATCACGCTCTAGATTTCTTGTCACTTGTTCCTAGTTCCCTAGAAGCAAATAATATGAGTTAACTTGCTCTAGCGGCACGAACTTGACTTCTCTACTCCTCAGCAAATAAGTCGAAACATCTTTCCCTAAGACCCGCGAAATTTAATTAATTAAATAAATAAATAACTAATAAATGTAGGTAGTGGGAGTATTTATGACATTAAATGTTAATTATAATAATGTGGAAAAGTACTAGCTCAAATGGTTGAAAGTACTTGGTTGTGTTGAGAAAACTTGAGTTCAAGTCTTATGTGTGTCGAATTGTGTGTTATTTTAACTATGAATTATTTTAATAATATAATTGATCATGATGAGTGATAATAAAATCCTAGATTTATAGGAATTATCATGAAACATGAATTGGTTGGTTGGTTGTGCATTATCTTGACAATTATATGGTTTTGTGTTCGAACCTTGGTAGACCCAAATTAAACTTTCTTTTTGCCAAAATTCTCTTTGGCATGAATGTGAAGGGCTAGAAACCCTAGCTAACAAAGGGGCAGCCAAGGAGTTGGAAAAATAGCCATTAATGGACTTTGAATGTCAATTAACATCTTGATTAAATGAAATTCGTTTTGGAACATTAACCTACCATTAAAACACAATTAAAAGACCAATTGAGGGTGAGAAGGAAGGTTTTTTAGTCTGTCATTGATGAGCAAGGTAAGGAGAGGAAATTGAGAGTTGTCACTATGTTCAAACTAAGAGAGTGAGTGTTGTTCGTCTGAGGAGCAAAAGCGGCGACCATTGTTGATCAAGGTGGAACTCTAGACTCATAAATTTTTAGCACGAAATCCAGGTTAGAGGAGTTGTACCTCTCGTTTTTCTAGTTTAATAGTGTAAACATGTATACAATGTGATGTATGATTGCTTGATTCTTGTGTTTTCTAGAATTGGGTTGAGTTTCTGGAAATTTTCCAGAAACCTCCTAGTAGGCCTTTGAAGCCGCGAAGCGAGCATTTATGGGTTCCTGATGGGAACTGCCTGGCGGTGATGAATTGCCGCCAATCAATGCATGGATGTGTGGAATATGGTTTTTTCGTGAAAAAAATGTTGTTTCTCGTGTTTTTTGCGAAGCAGGGACTGCCGGGCGGTGGTTTCCTACCGCCAGGCAGTAGGTCTCTTGTGTATTTTTGTTAGGCGACAAGATCCAGTCGTTGGGCGACTACGTTTTTCAAGTCTGCGTAGTTTTCGTAAAACTGCATTTGCCGGTAACTGTGTGATTTAGATGAAATTTTGAAAGGTGATTCCTAACATGTTGTTCTCTACTTTGAACGGTGGAGATTTGAATTGGTTTTTTGTATCTAGAGATATATGTTACTGATGATTGGTAGTTTGAGTTCCTTAAGAGTATGATTAGCAATGGATGCTTAAGTGTGCTTAAGTGTTGGTATGACCTTGATTGGTTAATGTACACACACACACACACACACACACACACACACATATATATATATATATATATATGTGTGTGTGTGTGTGTGTGTGTATGTGTGCGCGCGCCTGCGTTTGGTGTAAGACCCGAGAAAAAATTAGACTAAAGGAATACATCTGGAAAAAAATAATGGCTTGATTAATATTGTTGATTTATTTAATTTAATTAGGTTATTAAATTATGAAATATAAAATAATTATTATTTGAGTGATTTAAGTTATTTTGGTATTTATAATAATTATTTAAGTGATATAAGTTATTGTTTTTTTTAATTTTAATATCATATATAATGTTGCCAATATGTGTATATAAATAATTGATGTGTTGTATGTAATGAGAATGCATCTGTTTAAGTGCCTAGCGCCTTGAGTTGTCTGTGTAGGTACATAGGTTCAAATCTGGCCGAACTAATATAGTGGTTTTAATTAGTTTTTCTCTTTCCTTCTTTATTTGGTTGTGCGGCCCACAAAAAATTCTTTAGTTTCTCTCTCCTCAAGTTGTTTACGTGAAGCCACAAAAATTTCTTTAGTTTCTCTCTCCTCAAGTTGTTTACGTGAAGCGAATGTTGCAGGTTTATCTTTTATTCATTTTTTTCTCTCCTTCTTGCCATTCATGCACAGTATGCAAAATATATATATATATATATATATATATATATATATATATATATATATATATATTCCATATTTCTCCTAAAATCAGTTTAAAGGTTAGGGTTATTGGTTTATAAACATGTACCGGCACATTATAGATTGAAAATAAAAACGGTTAAATCACATATTTTATTTGTTTAAATATAAATAGAAAAGACTAGGAATAATAAGAAACAAAATCTAGTTTTAAATATTAGGGTTTTGAGAAGGAGAAAAGGAGAGTTAGAGAAACGGAGAATCCTAGAGAGTGAAAGAGGAGGTTGCGGGAGTGAAGAAACATGTAGCAAAGAGACCATTAGATAGGGGAAGCCAACCTTGCTTTCTTCTCTTGTTTTCTTAATGCTTGATGAATGAAGCTTGACCTTGTCTTTATCTCTCTTTACATTTGTGTTGATTGTATGATTTATGAACATAGCTTGTTGTGTGTATGCCATGTTTCTCGTTTTTTTCTTGCTGTGCATGTGTGGCTGTAAGGGTGATGTTTGAACGTAAGTTTTAGCATTCATAAATTTGGGTACATGGTATTTTGGGGTAGTAATCGGAGATTGTGTAGCCGTGCTTGCCTTGTTACAACCACAATGAAAACAAAAGGAACTTAGGTGCGTGACCAGTCTTTCTTCGTTTGTTTTTACTCTGCCACAGTTGTTGTTTCATGCAAGGTTACATTTGGTTGGCTTTCTAATGTGTTAAAAATCTGGGTTAGTTTTGTTGTGGTCCTCTAATTTCCGTAGCATGCATAAAAGGACATTTATTTTAGTTAATGACATAATTTCTCCTTCGTGTTTTCTTATAGTCTTGTAGTGAATACTTTAGTTGTCTTTTGAGCATGATCGTGGGCATCATAATAGTCCTGGGGCAGTTTTAAATTTTACCTGCAACCTGTGGAAAGTTAAGTTGTAACTCACCATACACTTTTTAGACACGTAAAAAACTTCATTTATAAAGGGAAATTGCATACATAATTCCCTCCCAATTTTAGTCGACCCTCCCACCTTGTGCACACCAATAGGAGAACCAATAACCTATTCTTGTAAATCAACTAATTATGCATTGGTGGGAAAAGTTCCTTGGGACAATTTTAAATTTAATCTACAACCCATTCAAAGTTAAGTTGTAACCCACCATACACTTTTTGAACATATGTAATTTGCTTGATTTATAAAGGCCAGTTGCATACAACATTGTACCCCAACACCTGAGTACACACACAAATTTTAGTCTGGCTTACTACAAAGCTATCATTTTCACTTACAAGACATAACATAAAAAATTATAACCGTCAACAAAAATTGAAAAGTACTAATGAAATTATATTGTTCATGAATATAAAGGTCCCAACTTAGCGAAATAATATAAAATTTTGACATGCTATTGAAATAACTACAAATACCAAAACTCTTTACAACTATTTTTTCAACCTCGCAAGTATAATGCAAGGAGAGTTTGAAATGTCAATGATGGGAGAATTGACATTGTTACTGGGAATGCAAATCAAGCAAATGGAAAATGGAATATTCATATCACAGTCCATGTATTGTAAGAAATTTGGAATGAATACTACTAAGGAAGCAAGTACTCCTATGGGAACATCTTGTTATTTGGATAAAGATGAATCAGGTATGGAAGTTGATCAAACCATGTTTTGAGGTATGATAGGTTCTCTACTATATCTTACTACAAGTAGGCCTGATATAATGCAAGTTGTATGTGTGTGTGCTAGATTTCAAGCTAATCCAAAAGAATCACATCTTACTACAGTAAAAAGAATTTTAAAATATTTAAAAAGAATTGCTTGTTTTGGACTCTAGTATCCATCAAGAGCCTTCCCTATTTTAATAGGCTATTCTGATGATGACTATGGTGGTTGTAAAATTGATAGAAAGAGTATCAGTGGTACTTGTCCTCTTTTAGTAATCATTAGTTTCTTGGCACTCCAAGAAACAAGCTTGTGTGGCTTTATCAACTACTAAGGTCGAATACATTGTTGTAGGCAATTGTTGTGCTCGGATTCTATGGATTAAACAACAATTAGAGGATTATAATATCTATCAAAATCATATACCTCTAAAGTGTGATAATACAAGTGCCATAAATTTAACCAAAAATCCCATAATACATTATAGAACAAAGCACATAGAAATTAGACATCACTTTTTAAAGGATCATATAAGTAAAGGAAATTTTGTGATAGAATATGTAGACACTAAGCATCAATTAGCTAATATTTTTACCAAACCTTTAGCCAAAGAGAGATATTAGAAGTATCTTAAAAGTGCAAAAACTTAAATTTGCTAAAATTCAGAAAAACAACACGTCAATAATCGATTATTGTTAGTTTTGAAATGGTTGAAAAGCCAAGAAGGGGGGGTTGAATTGGCTAGTTAAAAATTTAGGCTATCTTTGCAAGCTAAAAACCACCTTTAATTGAATAAATTAGATCACCAAGTTAGGATGCAAAAGGTGTTGGACATTCTACTTTCAGTCGATCAAAAACACAGTTAACATATTGATTTTACTAAACAAATTCTGTTCTGGTATAATCAATCGATTGAAACAGGAAAACAGTCGACTGAAATACTGGGAAAAATGAAGAAATGCAAATTCAAGCTTTAAACCAGGAACAATGCACAAGAATGATCAAGACTAGCTCTAAATGATTATACAGACATGCTCAATACTACAGATGTCATGAAAACATGCAAGAACATGAAAAGGATGATTAAAGCATAAGTTCTTGAAACTTTAAAATGAAAATGCAAGAGAGAAATGTTAGAGAAGAGAGGATACCACGAGATTTTTATACTGGTTCACTCAAACCTGAGCTACATTCAGTTTGTCAAGGCAACTTGAGCTTTACTTTGCATTATTTCAAAAGATTTACAAAGTATCTACCCTTACACTTTCAAAATATGCAAGAACACCACAAAAGACTCTTGAATCACACAAGAATCACAACATCACAGCAAGAACCCTCTTGTAGACCTAGAAAACCACCAGGCACACACACAAAGCTTGAGAAAGATCAAACCTGAGTGGTAGCAAAGCCCAGCCTACCACAAACCACTTTCTCCAAGCTTCAAACCAAGCCAAAAGCTCCAAGAATTGATCCAAGATCAATCTTCAACTTTTGCAAACTGTATGATCACGAAGGAGAGAGTTTCCACGAGTTTCCAGAGAAATTTCACGTTTAAAACTGATCAACTAACCTCTCTTTCGAAAATCACAGCTTTTATAGTCAAATTGTTACAAAATTCAACAGGTTGATTTCACTTTACTTAAGTGAAATCAGTCGATTAAAAACTAAATCAACTAAATGAATTTGTTGCAGTTTAAGACTACTGCAACCAACCTTTTAACTTGTTGAAAAACCATTCAACAGACTAAAAGAGACATTTTAACCTGTTGAAAAACCATTCAACAGATTAAAAGACACACCTAAGACCAAATACATCTAATTAATGGAACAAGGTCTACAATACAAATTATAAACTTCAAATACACTTTCTTAATGATGTAACTATGTTAAGAGCACACATTCCATCCTTGATCAACATGTACACCATGAAATCTCCTTTCGTTCATCAATGTAGGCTTCATTCCAATGGTAATGACTTCAAGATTGTTCAAAAGGGCTTCATTAAATCTTCATCAAATCTTCAAGAAGCATACCACCTTGGCTTCACATGTCAACAATCTCCCCCTGATTTGATGAAGCCAACCTCTATCTTCTTCTATTTTTCTTGTTCTATCTTCCATTGCAAATTGCTTCCATTGGTTGGATACCATTAAGTTGATGAAGTGACATCTAAGCTTGAGACTTGTGAACCTGAAAACATTTAGAGTAGCAATACACACAAGCTAGCAAGCACACACATATGCACATGCTCCCCCTATCAATAATATGGGTTCAAATTCAGATTTGATTATTAATTCCAATTTTAATGCTTCTACTTAGTTCAATGTGATAAATTTTCCATTTTACAGTTTTTCTCCCCCTTTGGATTCATCAAACAGAACAAATGCATAAAGAGAACAAGCATTGCATATCCTTTCATTAATATTTGAACATAATACAACAAATAGAAACTGAAACAGAGAAGAAAAATTATAAAGCTAATATAATCAGCCGACTGAAACGAAAAACAACCAACTGAAACTAACAGAGTTGTAATTGAAAAAGCACAAACACATGGATGCAATGCATGATCCTAAACAACCAACACACTCAGCCATCCTGAGGATCATTTTTGGTCTGGAATGAGTTCAGCATATCATGGATATCATGAATTTGGCCATCCAATGCATTGAACCTCTCATTGCAATAGTTGTGATGTGCATATTGGGATACATTGAGCTCAGGCAGTTGGTTCAGCACCATCCTGTCAAAATGTGAGTACACATGGCCTCTATCCTCTAGAGGGTTGTAGGGAATCAAGTCCATGGGTCCAATAGTTGGTTCTTCCTCTTGATTTACACCACTTGGGCCAGCTTCATGATCATGTGCACCACTAACTACATCACTAGTAGCTGTCCATCCATTTCCCACCTTGAGAAAGCCCATTTTGTGCAGATTTTGGTTGAAGGTATGGTTCAACAGTCCAGTTGACTCTTCTAGCTCATCCTCTACATCAATTCCAAAGTATTCAATGAATTTGGACACCAAAACCACATATGGCAGCCTAAAATCCGTGAACCTCTTGGCCTTGAGCATGTGATCACGAAACACATAGATCCAATCCACTTGAATGTTGTGTTAGATGCAGTACATGAGTATCAAATCTCCCTCATTCAATGTAGCATGGTTGCTACCACGTGGAACAAGGATTTTTGTGACAATCATACCAAGCAACCTTTGATCCACCTTGAGACCACCAACATGGAAGTGTTTGATTTCAGCAGTAGGATTCCTCAAGCATTGACCATAGTATTGCACCTTGTTGAATTCTGGAACAGCCCCAGTTTCACCTTTCCTCACTTTTACACTTCTTGTTTTGAGTCCAACCACATCTTTCCAGGCTCTCTTGTTGATCTCCATTTGAACACCCTTGATGCTAGACAACAACACATCATTTTTGTACTCCAAGTTGGTGAAAAACACCTTCACCAAGTCTGGATAGATTTTCCCTCAAAGTTCAAGGAATGTCTTCAACTTTTGATGCTTTAGTTGTTGAAATATGCTCTTAAAGCCTTCAACTCTCAGCCATGAGAATCTCAACACCTTAGGAATGCTGATCTATTTCTTATTCATCTAAATGAGGAACACTTGAATGTTTTCCTCATGATCCTTAAACCATGCTTCAATCCTCCCATGGCTTTCATGATTTAGAGACCTCGGGGTAGGAGGAGTGGAGTGCTTATCATCAGATTGGATAGCTCTTTGTTGATGACGAGGCATGATGAGTGTGGGTATAGCTGTTTCTATGAGAAGTATGATGCAAATGCAACAATACAAGTGCAGTATTTATAATTGAACAAGCTGATTTTCAGAAACAGTTGATTAAATGGTGCAGATTTTCCTAATTAATTCGTTTAAGGTTACCCAAATCAGTTTAATGCAGTCCAAACCAGTATCTCATGAATTCATGGTGTTTTCAATGTGTTTTTATGAGTGAATCAATCAGTTCAGATCATGTGAGCTGTATGCACATTGGAATTGTACACTAAACTTGATTTTTGGTCAAACAAATCAGAGAAAGCAACACATGGCTGATGAAATGGGCAGTTAAGAGCAGATAGTACCTGACAAAAAGATGCTTTCTTTGACTGGGTCAGCTTAATAATTCAATTTGTGAGTAAATGCATGGTTTAAGTATAATCAACACGTTGAAAAAGAAATTAGTCGATTAAAACAACATTAGAGCATCAAAGATTAAAACTAGAATCTGGTTAAGTGAAATGAATTGACTAATTTTGAAAATCAATTGATTGAAAATCGTAAAATTGAAATTCATTTTTCCAGATTCAGTTTTAATGAAATCAACATATTGAATTGTGAAAAGAAGCAGATTAAAAATCATACCAGATCAATATTTCATCATTCAGTGGCAGTTTAAGTGAAATAAACATGTTGAAATACAGAATCAACAGGTTGACAGATCATGTTTTTGCAAACAGAGGCAGATTTAAGTGAAATTAACATGTTGAAATGAAAAATCAAAGGTTGAATATGATAGTTTTCAACTTTTGCATACAACAACAGATTTTTATGAAACCAATGCATGAATACATAAGATTAACATGCTACAAACATATCATACCACATTTTTGATGTCTAATATGCCTAGTTCAGTTCTTAGCTTGTTAAACCTATCTTTAGCCAATGGTTTTTAAACAAATCCTCCAATTGATTTTCAGTTTTAACAAATTTGATTTCACAATGTCCCTTTTGAACATGATCATGAATGAAATGATGCCTAATCTCTATATACTTGGTTTTAGAATGTTGTATTGGATTCTTGGTTAAGTTGATTGTACTAGTGTTATCACAATACAAAGGTACCTTGCTTAGCCTTACACCATAGTCCAAAAGTTGATGCTTCAACCATATGATTTATGCACAACCATGTCCAGCAACAATATACTCAGCTTCAGTAGTGGAGAGTGCCCCACATGCTTACTTTTTGCTATTCCATGAGATTAGACTTGATCCAAGAAAATGACAAGTACCACTTTAAGGTATCCAATTTGCACCCTGTATAGTCCGAATCTGAAAAGCCACTAAGATTTATGTTAGAATCACATGGATACCATAAACCAACATTGGTTGTTCCTTTAAGGTAATTTAGAATCCTTTTAGCAGTCTTAAAGTGTGATTCCTTTGGATTTGCTTGAAACCTAGCATATAAGCATACTCTAAACTGAATATCTGGCCTACTTGTTGTAAGATAGAGCAAAGACCTAATCAACCCTCTATATTTGGTTGAATCCACTGGTTGGCCAGCCTCATCTGCATCCATAAGGAAATTTGTTGCAATTGGAGTGGTAGCTTCCTTGCAATCCTCCATTTTGAACTTTTTCAACAAGTCAAAACAGTATTTTGATTGATTTAAAAATGTTCCATGCTTGAGTTGCTTGACTTGCAGCCCTAGAAAGTAGGTAAGCTCACCCATCATGGACATGTCAAATTCTCCCAGTATAGCTGCAACAAATTCTTCATACAATGTGTTGTTATTTGAACCAAAGATGATATCATCAACATACACTTGAACAAGTATAACATCATTATCATGTTTTCTAATGAAGAGTGTTTTATCCATTACACCTCTAGCATAACCTTTTGATAAGAGAAAATTGCTTAGCCTTTCATACTGTCTTAGTGCTTGTTTCAAACCATATAAGGCCTTTTTCAATTTGAAAACATGGTTAGGATAGAGATGATCCTCAAATCCAGGAGGTTGTGATACATACACTTCTTCATTTAGAAAACCATTCAAAAATGCACTTTTCACATCCATTTGATGCAATTTAAAGTTACACATGCAAGCATATGCTAAGAGTAATCTTACAACTTCTAGCCCAGCTACAAGTGCATAAGTTTCATGAAAATCAATGCCTTCTTCTTGATTATAACCTTTAGCAACTAGTCTAGCTTTGTTTCTTACTATATTACCATCTTCATCCATTTTGTTTCTAAAAACCCATTTGGTTCCAATTATATTCATATCATTAGTTTTAGGCACTAGAAACCACACATCATTTCTTGTGAATTGATTAAGTTCATCTTGCATAGCAACAATCCAATTACTATCATTCAAAGCATCATTCACGTTTTTAGTAGATACTCCCTGTTTGATATCACCTATGATGTTGTCCTTTGATAAACCTCTAGGTTGGATCCAAACATTGGGCAAGTTGCTATCTGTAGCTTTTTCAGTCGACTGTTTTTCCTTTTCAGCCGATTGATTTCCTGCAGCAGAGGGCTTTTCTGCAGCAGAAATCTGTTTCTGTAGTAGATCTTCTTCATCTGCATTCTTTGGCACTTAATCTTGCAACTTTGGGTTAGTTTCATCAAATACAACATGCATAGACTCTTCAACAGTCATCAATCTCTTATTATAGACTTTATATGCATGACTTTGTGTAGCATAGCCTAGAAAAACACCTTCATCCGCTTTTGCATTAAATTTGCCAAGACTTTCTTTGCCATTATTTAAGATTACATCCAAATACTTTTAGGTGACTTAAAACAGGACTCCTCCCTTTGAAAAACTCATAGGAGGTTTTCTTCAAAATTGGCCTAATCAACACTCTATTTAAAACATAGCAAGCAGTGTTGACTGCATCAGCCCAAAAATACTTAGGTAGTGAGTTTTCATTCAACATAGTTCTAGCTAGTTCCTCAAGTGACCTATTTTTTCTTTCAACAACACCATTTTGTTATGGGGTTCTTGGTGCAGAAAAATTATGGTTAATGCCATGCTTTTCACAAAAGTGTTCAAACTTTTCATTTTGGAATTCCCCACCATGGTCACTTCGAATAGACACTATCTTGGAACTCTTTTCATTTTCAAGCATCTTGGCAAGTCTTTTAAAGGCATGAAAAGTGTCCTTTTTGGCAGCTAAGAACAAAGTCCATGTGTACCTAGAGAAATCATTAACAATGACTAATGCATAAAGATTGCCACCAAGGCTCATGGTTCGAGATGGACCAAATAGATTCATGTGAAACATCTCTAAAGGTCTTTTAGTTGAAACAACATTTTTTGGTTTAAAAGAGACCTTGGTCTGTTTTCCCTTTTGACATGCTTCACACACTCTATCCTTCTCAAACTTGAGTTTTGGTAGTCCTTCAACCAGCTATTTTCTATTCAGCCGATTGAAATGCTGCATGTGTATGTGACAAAGTCTTCTATGCTATAACCAAGTGTCATCCCCTTTTGTAAGCAAACAATGGATGCTAAATAATGCATGATGCATATCAAGTAGGTATATGCTATTGACTCTTTTGCCTATCAAGACAATACTACCACATGCATCATATATCAAACAACTATTTGGTTCAAACATGACTTTAAAGCCTTTATCACATAGTTGACTTAGACTTATCAAATTGTGTTTGAGTCCTTCTACCAGCAGCACATTCTTGATGTTGAAAGAGGATCCATTGCCTATGACTCCATTTCCAAGGATTCTTCCTTTGTTGTTGTCTTCATAGGTTACAAATCCTTCCTCCTTTAACTCCAACTTTGCAAATTTGGTCTTATCTCCTGTCATGTGTCTCGAATAACCACTATCAAGGTACCACAAATCTTTCTTATCACCTTTCATGACCTGTAAAATAGATTTGGATTACTTGGTACCCTTTGATAGGTTGGGTCCATCATGGTTATGCCTTTTTAGATCCTTTTGGGATCCATTTCATAATCCCTTTAGGAACATCATATTTTCTAGCATGACAGTTCTTAATAACTTGACCTTTTTGCATATAGTAGTTGCATGAAATGAATGGCATGTCACTTAGCATACTTTTCGAAAAGAAACTAGAGAACTTCTTGGTTTTCTTTTGAAAAGAAGGATTGTAACCAAGTCCAGCTTTGCCAAACACACAATTTTGAGAACCAAGAATGGCCTTTTAGTTTGCTTTCCCTCTCGTGAACCTTGCACAGGTCTTTATAAGGTATTTCACTTGATTTTTCAAAACTGTTCAGTTTTCACAGGGTTTTTCAGCCGGTTGATTTCTAAAATAATCTTTTAAATTACTATAAATCATTTCTAAATGCTCAAAAACAGTTTTTAAAGCAGCTGTTTCTTTTTCCAGTTGGCTAACTCTATAGTCCAGCCATTTGTTTAAGCCTTTCAACCGATTATTTAATGCAGAAATCTTGTTTGCTTCATTATGCAACTCTTCAAAATCATGCAACAATTGATTATAGTTATTTATGTCTAGAGAACTTACTTGGCTTGAGGAGGATGACTCATAACCAGCCATGAGGCATAAGTTGGCTTCTTCACTCTCATCTTGTGAGGAGCTACTTGTTGTTGAATCATCATTGTCCTCCTATGCAATGTATGCACGTTTCTCCTTTGGCTTCTTCTCTTTGTTTTTATCAACATTCTTCTCCTTTTCTTTGTTAGCATTTGGACATTCAATTTTGATATGTCCTTGTTTTTCATAGTTATAACATGTAAAATTAGAAGAGTTTGATTCATTGTGTTTGGAAGTATACCTTTTTGGTTTACCTTTGATACATTTCCATTTGAGATACTTACCAAACCTCTTGACAAGGAGATTCAAGTTCTCACTTTCACTTGATTCAACCACCTCAACCCCGGGTTCCTCATTCTTCTTGGTCCTAGTCTTCAAAGCTATGTTCTTTATCTTTTTCTCAGTTGACTCAAGCTCATTAAGCCTTTGCATCTCAATCTCATGCTCCCTAAGCTTGCCAAACAATGCAACTGTTGTCAAAATGGATAGATCTCTTATTTCTGAGATAGCCATGACCTTTGGTTGCCAAGATCTATCAAGACACTTCAGCACCTTGATGTTTATCTCTTCTTTGTCAAATTCCTTACCCAAACCCATGAGATGGTTGACTATGTGAGTGAATCTCTTTTGCACATCCGCTATAGATTCTTCTTGATGCATCTTGAATAACTCATACTCTTGAATCAAGCATGCTTCCTTGCTCTCTTAACATCATTGGTTCCTTCATGAGTCACTTCAAGAACCTCCACATTTCCTTGGCACTATTGCATTGTGAAACACAAAAAAATTCATCCATGTTGAGAGATGAAGTGAGGATATTCTTTGCATTGCATTTATATTGAGCTCTCATCCTTTCTTCCTTAGTCCACTAAGTCCATGGCTTATCAACCTACACATTTTCAACAATATGCTTAGGAGTATATGGTCCATTTATAACTGCATCCCATATCCCTTGATCTATTGATTCAATAAAGATATTCATCCTAATTTTCCAAAATTGGTAATTAATGCCACTAAACATAGGGGGTCTATGAATTGAGGCACCTTCAACAAAGGGTAACTTGTTTTCAGCCATTTCAAGTAGTTCAAAACAGATTTTGGACCTTACTTGAGCAAATTTCAAGTACCTAGCTCTAGATACCAATTGTTAGTTTTGAAATGGTTGAAAAGCCAAGAAGGAGGGGGTTGAATTGGCTAGTTAAATATTTAGATCACCAAGTTAGGATGAAAAAAGTGTTGGACAGTACACTTTCAGTCAATCAAAAATAGTTAAAAGATTGATTTTACTAAACAGATTCTGTTCTGGTATAATCAATCGATTGAAACAGGAAAATAGTCGACTCAAATACTAGGAAAAATGCAGAAATGCAAATTCGAGCTTTAAACCAGGAACAATGCACAAGAATGATCAAGACCAGTTCTAAATGATTATACAGACATGCTCAATACTGTAGATGTCATGAAAACATGCAAGAACATGAAAATGATGATTAAAGCACAAGTTCTTGAAACTTTAAAATGAAAATGCAAGAGAGAAATGTTAGAGAAGAGAGGATACCATGAGATTTTTATACTGGTTCACTCGAACCTAAGCTACATCCAGTTTGTCAAGGCAACCTGAGCTTGACTTTGCACTATTTCAAAAGATTTATAAAGTATCTACCCTTACACTTTCAAAATATGCAAAAACACCACAACTAACTCTTGAATCACACAAGAATCACACCGGCACAGCAAGAACCCTCTTGCAGAACTTGAAAACCACCAGGCACACACACAAAGCTTGAGAAAGATCAAACCTGAGTGGTAGCAAAGCCCAGCCTATCACAAACCACTTTCTCCAAGCTTTAAACCAAGCCAAAAGCTCCAAGAATTGATCCAAGATCAATCTTCAACTTCTACAAACTGTATGATCACGAAGGAGAGAATTTCCACGAGTTTCCAGAGAAATTTCACGTTCAAAACTGATCAACTGACCTCTCTTTCGAAAATCATAGTTTTATAGTTAAACTGTTACGAAAATCAACAGGTTGATTTTCAAATCAATCGGTTGATTTCACTTGACTTAAGTGAAATCAGTCGATTAAAAACTAAATCAATTGATTGAATTTGTTGCAGTTTAAGACTACTGCAACCAACCTTTTAACCTATTGAAAAACCATTCAACAGACTAAAAGAGACATTTTAACCTGTTGAAAAACAACTCAACAGACTGAAAGACACACCTAAGACCAAATACATCTAATTAATGCAACAAGGTCTACAATATGAATTACAAACTTCTATACACTTTCTTAATGATGTAACTATGTTAAGAGCACACATTCCAGCCTTTATCAACATGTAAACCATTAAATCTCCTTCCCATCATCAATGTAGGCTTCATTCCAATTGTAATGACTTCAAGATAGTTCAAAAGGGCTTCATTAAATCTTCATCAAATCTTCAAGAAGCATACCACCTTGGCTTCATATGTGAACAATTATCACATATGATTATCGATTATCATCTTTCATTAAAATTCCAAAACCTACTTGAATAATCGATTATCTAGACCTTTGTCCAAAATTACAAGGTCTCTCTGGAATAATCGATTATTAGTTTATCATAACCCATGTTTCTTAACAGTTTTGAAACAATAATCCATTATCTCCTTTAGAAAACTAGTTATTGTAACGGCTAGATTGGCATTGTAATTCGTAAATATGACCATTGGAGACTTTTTCTTATAAATCCTGGCCCAATTTTTCACTATTACTTCCTTACCGTCATCAAATTTTGAGAACCTTATTTTTCTCTCATAAACCTCCACAACCTCCTTTCTCCAAAAACCTTGTTGAGATCAAATGGTTGAAGCATCACATAGAAAAATTCCTACCCGTAGAAGAACTGCCTCACGTCTAACTCAACCTCCAATACACAATGCTTTAATTGAGGGGTGGGTTTCAGAAGAAAAGCAAAGATCAAAGTTTATCACTCTCTGGAAAGACAAGCCTCTCATCACCCAAAAATGTATCAAATCCCAATGGTTTATCAACTGTGGATTTACAATTCCTACCCTTCTCGTTGAACAAAGGGTGAAGTTCTTTGTAGAAATGTAGGGTGCTTTCTATCCTAATTTAGTTAGAGTCTTCTACTATAATTATAAATTCAAAGATGGAGTTGGATTCACCAAGGTAAAGTGAGTAGATATCATTCTGGATTATGATATTTGGTAAAATGTTTCTAAGCCTTCCATTTATGACGACACCTATCCAATTCTAATGGTAAGAATTGAAGGTTTTAACATAATCTTTGATTATAAGTCTTTCCTCAGAAAATCTGATCAAAAAATAGGCAAACAATTGTTGGTAGGTCCTTTGAAACTGGATGAGCAGCTTCTTCATTATCTCATTGTCTGGATTTTATGTCTTCGTGACACAAATCACGCTCAGTGTAGTGAAGCTGATATCATGATAATCTACGCTTTGTTGAATCATATTGCCATCAACTAGCATAGTATCATCCTAGAAACAATGCTCAAAGCAAAGTGGCTCCCTCAATATCCATTGCCATACTCTTTGCTCATCTATCGCATCTGTGAATACAAAGGCGTCAACACATCTGATGAACAATTCCATCGCACCACTAACACTAACAAGATTTCACAAAACTTATTGAAACAAATGAAGTTTATTCCTCTTGGGGACACATACGATCACAAGGATGAAATGCTACAATATGACAATGAAGAGGAAGAAAATCCTCCCACTATCATGTCCCTCTCATTACCACAAATATTGGCTCCTCTAGTGGGGTTGATGACTTATCCTCTTCTTTAGAGGAAAACATTATAAACATGAACCAAAACTTGAAGAACTTTTCCTGCTCTCAATTGCTCAACATGAAGAGGCTACTGGCTTAATCAGAAGAATTTACTCATGACAATAATGATGAAGATGATGACATGAGGTCAGAATTTTAGGGGAGTGTACCTGTGTTATTCAACTACTTTAATTATATTGATAAAGGTAATTGTTTGATCATAAATCAAAGAGCTATTTGTTCCTTTATGATTGTGTAATTGAGGGGGAGTTTTCTCCTAATATTTACATTACAAATACTTTAAACATATTGTTTTGATAATCATCAAAAAGGGGGAGATTGTTGGCAAAAGCAGAAGACAAGCTTAAAGTTAAAGTAAGATTTTGATGATGTCAAAGAACGTGAAAGGCTATTTGAAAGAGAATCTGAAGACAAGTGTTTTTATATTGATTATCTACTCAAACTTTTGTTTTTGGAAAATGCACTAGAATAATCGATTATTCGTGGCAGTTTGAACATGTCTATTCAGTTTTTAACCTAATTTTTTAAACCCTTATTTAAAGAACTGGAATGCTACTTCGAACTTACCTTTTTGAGAGCCAGAGTCCTAGTGTTGTGTTTGCAAAGTGTTCTCTAAGTGTTCTTAAAAGAGCTTTGAAAAGCCTAGTGAGTGGAGGGATAAATTTTCCTAATAGTGTTTCTAGGAGATTAAGTGTTGTTGTTGTTGCTAGGAAAACTGGGTCAAGTTCTTTATGTGATTCAGAGAAAGTTTACTTTTCTCTCTTGTGTCTTCAATAGAGTTGTTTTCTTCTCATTATTCTCTTTAATCTGATTGTACTCATATCTTTATAGTGATTAAGTTAATCTCTTTGTTTAAAGAGATTAAAAAATGGACGTAGAATCTTTTGAGTTTCCGGATTTGTGTAATCGATTAAAAGCTATATGTAATCAATTACAATCGCACAACTTGAGTTTTTGAGTTTCTCTAATCGAGTACATGATTTTGTAATCGATTACAGGACGAAATTTTTGTACTTTTATCAGTTAATAGGAGAAGACATGATCGTGGCATAAAAGATTCATTAATACTAAGATACAACAAAACTAAATTATAAAACAAAGTTGTTGAAATTACAAAGGAACCAAATTCATTGGCGAAATGCACTTTGGCCCCTATGATGACCCTTATTACGACAATAAGAATATTTTTTTGGTTTATCTGGAATTAGTTGATCCATTTCGTTATGGATCCTTGTAGTGGTTGGTCGTTTGGAAGACTTGCGCTTGGTTTGAGGACTATTGGAAGACTTAACCAATAGTCTTTATAACATCCCTAGGGAATATTACTTAATTAAATAAATAAACATATAAAAATAAAGTTTAAACGTTGCAATATTATTATTCCCAAACGCAGCAAAATTAAAATAATATCGAAGGCGCCAATATATTTAGATGAAATGAAAACATAATGTCGTTACAATCTCCAAATTTCAAAATCATAGATAAAAGCATAGTAAAATCCCCTAGCTCTAATCCCAAGCTAGCCCTCACTCTGACGTCTGTGCATCCACAACATCACATGTATCATTGTCTGCTCTCGTGTAACGAATCACACGATCATCGCTAAACACAAACAGAAAGGCTAAGTTGATAAAATTATAAATAATATATAAATTAACAGAATATATAAATACGACACCTATTTTATTCATTCTACTTTGTTCTTGGCCAAGACCTTATCCCCAAGGCTTTTCAGCCTTCACAACATACAATTAATTAGTCTTGGACTCAAGATTTATGATGCTCACACGAACCTGCCCGCTCGTGGTCCTACCTCTACGAACCTCCCCGCTCGTAGTCCTACTCTATGAACCTCCCCGCTCATAGTCCTGCTCTACGGACCTGCCCGCCCGTAGTCCAACACATGTGATCCACCAGCTACGTACCTCCCTGCATGCAACATCTCTCAAGTGTGAGCACAGAACATACGAAGCTACCTCGCTCGTATCCCCACACGAGAGTAATTGGATATGAACCTCCTCGCTCATATCATCACATGTTCACCACCATCCATGAACCTACCCGCTCATGGCACAACATCTTCCGATCTAAGTATAGTATCATTGTGTTAAAACATCACACACCGACCATTAACAACAGCATTATCGCCTGGCGCAGCCTAAGCGCCGCCAGGCAAAATCTGCCCAGACCACCTGGCAGAACACCTCAACCTCCAGGCGCCATGTCAGTTCAACCCTCCCTGTTGAACGTCTTCCGCCTTGCGGGTCACACCTTGCCGCCAGTCACTGCGCAGTGCAAGGACTCCTCACGTTGGTCGTATTGCCTGATGCTCACCCTTGTGCCGCTAGGCGCTGTATTAATAGTAGAATTCCACTAATATTTAGCACCCTAAACTAATTGGACTTATGCTAGAATGTACACCCAAGTGTCTAGATATGTCCCTTTCGATCTAGGAGAATTTCATAGCAATACACTGCTCCTCTATGGTTTAAGAACTCATGCTTCAGAATTTCCAATTCCTCTATCCAAAGTTTCTAGTTTACTAAGTACAGTTTTACTGCATAAGAATTCAGTCAAGTTTGCAACAATGCCTACCAGTCCAGTACGTTTACCATTCACACATCCTAATACTACTAGTCTGGAATAATATCAAAACCCTCTCCCAATATACTTAACTCACATTAGACAACCATGAGTGTTGTCCTACCCAATATTGCATACTCACATATCATTCATCTATGTATATGAGCCACAATTGACACCTAAAGCCCATAAATCATGATCAACAATTATCCAATAACACGTATGCAAAGAACTATGCTTCCAAAACCTGAAACTTTTGCTTAGAATTATCATTCTCCCTTTCTTTCCTTAACATTCCTACCAACACACCATAACATAGTCATACTTTTAAACCTATTACCATTCACATACTCAATTACCATAGGTATATTGTCGCTTCTAGTGTCATCAATTAATTTCTAGTACCACTCACTCACTTAGGTTTCTGATGAAGGCGTGACCACCTCCTTAGAAGCTCCCTCAAGAAGGATCACTAGAAGCATGTCTAGAGGGGAGTCTTCTATTCCATCACCTTTATCTTTGTTTTGCATTACTTTAGTTTGAATTCCCTAAGTTGGTTTCTAGTTGACTTATTTTGGTTGACTTGTTGATCCAACATGCTAATCCTTGTTTGTCTTGTTTTGTAGGTATTAAGAGAAAGTAGAGCATGGCTAGGTGGCACTTGGTGATTGGAGCACTTGGATGAAGTGGAAGAGAGAGGAAAGCAAAAGGCATAAAGCAAAAGCAAAAGTAGACATGTACCTTGTCTCCTTTTGCCTTTGTGGTTTATGCCTTAGAAGGTCACTTGGTCTCCTTCCTCTTTTGGCCTAGAATCCTCATGGGAATACCTCCACCAATCATCTCCCTTCACTTGGCCAAGACTCATTCTCACATTAGGTTTAGGGTTTGGTAGGTAATCCTTTTTCATGTTTTTGTAGTTGCTAAAGGACCCCTATGAACTCCTATTTAAAGGGTGCTCCTTGTCTTGTAAAAGGATTGATCATTTTGTTGCTAAACTATTGTGTTTCAACCATTGTTTTTCTGTGAGCTCTCCGTCTTAGAAGTGAACTCACCTTTGCCTTATCTTGCTTGCAAGTGGCGGCACCATCACTTATCTCTAGGGCTTGGTTGGCTTAGATCCCCCCTATAAGTGGCGTGCTTCTTCCATGCTTCATCTTCTATGCTTTCCATTTTTATTGTTTCTTCTTTCATTTTGCTCTTTAAGTGTTGTTATTTTCGTGTGTGTTTTAAGCTTGAAGCCAACTCTCTTCTTCCTTTCATGAGCTTGAGAAATGAACCTTCACATCTAGATAGCTTGCTATCTTAATGTCCAGTGGGAATTTTCAAAAAGCTTTCGTAAACAAGTTCACCATATTCATAACCTTAAAAGAAAACAAGATAATCCTTCATCATTTGGTATCTAGAGCTTTGGTTGTCCTTGAATATGGTGTTTTCATGTTCTAACATTGTCTTGTGTATGCATGATTTGAGGTATAATCGTGGCTTGTTCAAATGCTTTCCATAGAGTCCTTAAAAGTATTTTTCATTGTTTTAGTCTTGTTCAAGTTTTGTCTTTAAAAACAAGTTTCCTTAGAAGTTAAACTTTCTTGTTTTTTGAGCTTTGCTTGCTTGTCTTTAGGTAATCTTTGTTTTGTCTTAGTAGTTTTCTTTTCCTTGTCTTCCTAGAGTGTTGTGGCTGAGCCACTTGTTTGAGCTTTGAAAAGGTTTTCATCTCTTTAAAGGTGTTTTCACTTGTGTGGAAGGTTTTTGAGTGTTATCCTTGCTTGTGTGCTTTGGGAGTGTGATCAAAAACACTTGGGTGCTTGAGAAGACCACACTTGGGTGCTTGAGAAGACCACACTTGGGTGCTTGAGAAGACCACACTTGGTCTCGGGTTTGGAATTGTTTGTTAGCTAACCTCTTCTTTTGATGAAGGATTATCTTGTTTTTTTTTAAGATTGTTGAATATGGTGTGAGTTAATTAAGAAAGCTAAGTGAAATTCCCACTGGACATTAAGATAGCAAGTTATCTAAATGTGAAGGTTCCTTTCACAAAGCTCAAGAGAAGAAGATGATGGATTGATTCAAAACAAAAAGGAAATGGAAAGTACATAAACCATAGAAAACCAAGAACAATTAAAGGAAGAAGAAAACATAAAATGGAAAGGAAAGAAATGGTAAAAATGTGAGAAGCACGCCACTACAAGGCTAGGCTAGAAGCCATGGCAACCTTGAAGATGAGTGGATGTGTGCCGCCACTTGCTATGCAAGATAAGGCTTAAAATTATTCACTCCCAAGGGAGGAAACTCTCACAAATGGTTGAGACACAAGAGTGTTTTTACTTCAAAATGTTCAACCCTTTTACATGTCTAGGAGCACCC
>Ga0214544_1003858_pt1 | contig 30591 bp, 9 predicted proteins | sample CNSS3metaG_FD_160074 | JGI IMG/M metagenome (GOLD analysis project Ga0214544, IMG submission 160074) | Root nodule microbial communities from cowpea collected in UCLA plant growth center, Los Angeles, California, USA - CNSS3 | ecosystem: Host-associated > Plants > Roots > Nodule | place: USA...
ACCAAGAAAAAAAAAAAATGGTAAAAAAAAAAAAAAAAAAAAAAAAAAAACCTCTTGGTTTGCTTTCACAAATCTTGCATAAAGAAAAATATACGATAACAAGTAGAGCACTTCATAACATTTAAAATATAATAATAATAATAATAATAATAATAATAATAAAAATAACACAGAAAATGTCTAGTTTTTTTTCATTTTTTATCAATAATAAGAGAGGTAGAAAAACCCACGTTGCTAAGCAGTACATCAAGATGCAAAGAGTTATAACTATAATGTGATGAATGGTTATACTAACACAGGATCTAAATGAAGTATGGCTCAACTTAAAATGTAATCAATACTTTTAATTTTACAGGATAATTTCTAGTTTAGTTAGTTACAGCAGAAGATGAAGCTCCAATAATTCAGAATAGAAACAATGCAATCTGTCATAATTCCTTTAACTAAATATAAGACAAAGACACAAAAGCACAGCCCTATGTGAAAGATATCGTTATAAAGCAAGCATTCAAAATTAAAAAACTCATTCTGATGTAAAAAAATTATAATGTACAGATGTGTGCACAAACAGTCAAAATTCACATCATTTCACCAAACAACAATCGTACAGTTCTATATTTGCATGACCCTTTTATATGGAATATGGTCAGCTTTCCTCCAGCTTCCCTTTGTTTCCATAAAAGGAAGATAAGATATATTTCATACACATATAAGTAATATGGCTCAGTGACCTGCGAGAAAAGCAGCTAATATATAACATAATATGATCTAGGTCAAGCTTATGTAGAGTTTGTACACACCAACATACCCTTATTAGTAGTTTTAGTTCTAATTGAACTACAAACTAAATTCATCTTATACATTTAAATTACAATGCCAACCCAGTCTACATGTATGACCCTGCAATTTCCTAGTAAGATGTGCACCATCGTCAATAGGGATAGAAAATTATGGTGGACGGTCAAAAGTCCACCAAATACAAGTGCTGTCATGGCTGTGGGGCCACTATAGTTGGCCTCGCTTTACAAATTGCTGATGGCTGAGGGGTCAAAAAACACCACATTATTGCCTTATGTTGGTGCTATAACAGTTATTTGACATTAGATGGCAATAATATTAAAGTCCCGTTTTAACTTCACAAATAGAGTGGCATCTAACAATACATCACTATTAAGTACCGGGAATTTTAATGATTTGACATTATGCAACAATGATCAGAATTACCATCTAACTAATCTCTTTACTTTATAGAATACAAGCCACGGAACATATTGCCCATTTATAGTTCAAGATTCAGTTTCTTGATATATGCATACTAACTAAAACAAATGAGGATAATGTCTCGTTGACTCACTTCAACAAGGACAAACATTATACAATCTCACTCGATCAAGGGCTTGACAACATTCTAATTATGTAGACGGAATAAATCTTATTTAAGTTACCCTACTTCCTCCAAGTTATTGTTAATAGGATGAATGGTTAACTTTAAAACCACCTAACACAAAAGATGCTTGACAATATAAAAACATATAGATCCTCAGGTAAGCAACTGCAATGAGAAGTGATTTCAAAAATAAGAACCGCACACCATTATCACTTGGGAACTGCATATGAACAGCATTCACACATGCAGTATTCTCAAGGTGAGTGAATATTCTTGTAATGTGAATTAATATTAAAGACTCAGCCATATTCATGACTGATGAGATATCATCATTAATGTATGCACTTGCTTTGCATTTATTGTTGTCCAGATTGACAATAAAACTTGAGCAGGGACATTTAAAAGTAGTGTTCACAATTTAACCAATATAACAAAGTTATTTATGCACGTCATATCTGTTCCCATAAAGTTCTTGGGAGAATAATGACCACGAGGGTTCAATTAAAAAAACTGCCATGGCTATCTATAAAAATCTTCCAATAACCTATATTCACTGAGGACCTGCACTAGAAGGAATTAACTGGTCATCAATCTTTCTCAATAATTAATCTCCCAAGGTTAATGAGTTAATCTATGAAAACCCCCTTCTACCCAATATTTGTTTGGGAACTAGAGCGAGGAATTAACAGGTCGTTAATCATAGGATGTGTTAGAAGATACAGAGAGGGCCTCTTGCATGCAATTACTAGAGAACTGTCATTCCATGTCCCCTAAGCTATCGGAATAGGTAAACAGCCATATTCTAAGAACTGTACCCAATAACCTTATCACTAATTTTCAACATAACAAAATCCAAGAGTACACTCATCTGTCAATTTAACTGGGGACTTTGAAAAAAACTTCCTCGACAGAGATTGACAATCGAATATATCCAATTTCCCAATGCTTTAGAATAATATCTCTCTTGAGATATTATAAACAACTTCTTAGATGTCAGAGTATTTTGTTTCTTCCAGCCAAATGCAATATAACTATTGTTTCACATACCAAAATTTCTGAGGTCTATTATTCTTTGCTGTTTATTTTGAACCCTATTAGTCATGAATTTTCTCTGCTGCTCACGAAATGTGGGACACTGGATTTTAAAGCCTTCTACTACCCCGATAACAGCCTCAAGAACCCATATAAGCATCGGTACTTTACACTACACGTGATCTAGCAGGCTATTGAATCTCCTACTATCTAGATATATTTTCACGTCAAGCAGGCTAAATTACCTCACAAACCACTCGAAACATTTTCTTGCAACAACTTTCAACCCCCCAGCCAGCAGTCACAGATGCACTATATACTAAAAAGGCACTAAATAACTAGCCAAAAAAAAATGAATACCTAGTCTTACAGCCAACTAAAACAACTGCTCAACATGTAAAAACACAAGTTCAGAAATGAGAATACCTGATAAGTTGGTCCGAAAGCAATCCCAGTTAGCTTCACCTGATCCTCTCTCGGCCGATTCTTAATCAACTCATCTTGCTTCACCTCTATAATTTCCGTGGGAACCTCGTGCCTCCCTCTCCTCCCAGGAATCTTCACCACACTGTCACCAACCCCAGAAGCTTCCGTCACCGGTGCTGCTGAAGCTTCGCCCCAATTATTCCCATACTGCCCATAATCCCCATAGGCCTCACCATAATTCCCATACTGTTCAGTTCCATAAGCAGCAGCCCCAGCCTCAGGCTCGGGACCCGAACCATAATTGCTGTAATAACCAGCATACTGGTCAGTGGCATATTGGTAATTCTCATAATTTTCGTAATCCCCTACACTTTGATCCACGCTAACACTACTCGAACCGCCAGAATTCGACGCCGTTTCCAGTGCCGGTGATTCAGTTTCGATGATGGATCTCCGACCTGAACCGGAACTCGCTTGAACACCGAGAGTGGCAGAGTTCCTTGGCGCCGGAATACTGGCGAGGAAGGATTTCGCCGAGGAGGTTTGCGTGGAGGACGCTGACTTTTTCTTTCTTCTCTCCCGTTCTTCATCTTCGTCGTCGTCGTCGTCGTCGAGGAGTTGGGTAGGGTTTGGGAGAGGGATAATCGGGGGCCTGAATTGCACGACGCGTTTGGGTTGTGGTTCTGGGATTTGGGGTTTAGGTTTAGGGTTGGCGGTTTCGCTGGAAGTGGCGAGGGAAGGTTTTTTGGGCGGAGGAAGAGATTGAAAGGGAGACGAAGACGACGATTTGGGTTGAGGAAGAGATTGAAAAAGAGAAGACGACGATTTTGGTTGCGGAAGAGACTGAAAGAGCGACGATTTAGGTTGAGGAAGAGAGGAAAACGACGTCGTCGTTTTGGGTGGGGTTGGTTGTTGCTGTTCTTCTTCTTCATCTGAAGAAGCGTAGTTTGCTAGTAGGGAATCCATTACAACAACGACAAGGAAAACAAGATTATTACAATTGCTAATTGAGAGCACAACAACACCACCTTATTACCTATTTTCCTCAAACCCTAACCAAACCAAACCTCTATATTCAGTGCAATATTACATAAATCTCTTCAGCTTTGCTTCAATTTTTTAAATTTAATTTTCAGAATATAAATTTTAAATATTCACCCAAAACAACTATTAGTTGAGAGAGAACGTTTATTAGTTGTTATGTCATTGTGCTTGTGACAATGTTTATTTAGAGTGGTTTCTCAATCAATTTTTCAACTTCAAAAAATCATTTATTTGAGAAATTTTATGTGGTAGGACAATTATTATTTTTAATTTAAATCAAGAAAAATATTTCATATAAAAATTGTTCTTTCAGAGTAAAAATATAAAGTCCAAAAAAATTAATTAAATTAAGAAAACTTCATATAACATTTTTAAGAGTTTTTTTTAATGTTTTAATTATTAAAATATAACTGAGAATGCATTTTTTTTTTAAATGAGGTGACAATAGAGAGATATAAAAAATACTGTGGAGAATGGTAGAAATTAATTTAACAAACTTTTATACTGTGTTCATTAAATGACTTGTGTCTTATATTCATTACTTTTTGTTCAAAACATTCGTCAAAATATAGAAACAGTTAATATGTAAAATTCAATTAAAAAATTAATTCTTATCTTCTTCTCTTCAAGTTAAGAAAAAAACAAAGTAATATATTACGTTTATACGAATATTGGAGATTTATGCTCGTCAATAGTGTTTGTCATTCTTTCAGCAATAAGTAATCTGTACTAATACCATGGTTAAATATACTAAATTCATGTTTAAAGTAATTATTTTTTAAAGTTCTTTTGATAAATTAATGAAAAATAATTTGTTTAAAAGTAGAGTGAATCGAATATCAGTAATTTGTTTAGTACAAGAAGAACAGCAGAAGAGAAATAGTGTTTGGGCCATAGAATGAAACATGGATAAAAAAACAATAACATGTTTTGTTGCTTCTTTATGCACCTCTCTGTTTTTCTTCTTGCATTCCCTATTGCTTTCAAAATATTCAATCCAAAAAATATAAACGTATATATATTTCAGAATCAATGTTTCGAAAAATACTTTTGAATTCAGAAAAATCTTTGGAAACGCTGATTCCGAAAATTCCAAAAAATATTTTCCGAAAACAAATTTCCAGAATGCTCGTTTTGAAATTTATTTTAATGATCCGAAGAAAATTCCTAAAGTTTTTTTTTATTTTAATAACCCAAGCAACTTCTTCGTCATTATTCTTCGTATTTCTCTTCTTTTTCGATCCTTCACTTCCGATCACTTTTAATGAGGGGTAAAAAGGTCATATTAAGTTTTGTGGAGTTGCAGGAGGAAAACCATGAGGCGCAGGAAGTAGCAGCCTAAGAAAAAATGGGAAAAGCCTATACCATTGAATTGATTGTGAGTAAAAATATATAAATAAATGTGGGTCTTGGGTTCTCAGAACTCTTAAAATTGTGTTTCTTTATTTTCATTGTCAAACTAAACAATCAAAGTGACAAAATTTAGTTTAACAGTTTATCAAATGGGTACTCAAATTAATTATTTTCCGCTCTTCAAGTTTCTTGCTTTATTTTTATAGAAAAAGAAAACTAAGCAAAGACTCTAGAACATTTACCAATGCTATTAAATAATTGAAAAACTTGGAAAGAAATGTTGTAATGAAAAGCATTAATTACAACACATTATAACTTAAATGTTAAATTAAAACATCTTTGAGAGCAACGATTACAATTTAAATTTAAACGATTTTTGAGAGAGAAAAAAACTCTTTACTGCCATTTAAATAATTGTAATTCAATTTGATTTGTTTTGAGGTAATTATTAAGTTTAAATTAATTTAATCAGATACTACATGGATTAAATTGTTTTTTCTTTTGTCTTCTTCTTGCCTTTAACATATATTAATTTTTCTCTTAACACACCGATAAACTATAAATTATTGTAGATATATGAATTACGGTCGAGGAGAGGATAAAAGGACTTGACATCAAAAAAGTTTTACAAAATAAGACACTTGTTAGAATTAGACAAAATGTAAATAAAATGTAACATAATCGTTTTATCACATAAAAAAAAATAACGTTTTCGTTAAAAGATATCATTCCTTCTCATTTGAAAAGCAATTTTATTCAAATCAAAATATCAAAAAGTGGGAATTTGAGAGTTCTAAGAGCATTTTATTGTAGTTTTTCATATTCATCAAGATTTAATGGAGATTGAGGTGTTCTAAAGGATTTTTGTGTTGTTCACCTTTGTGTAAACGGTTGTGGTGATTGTGTGAAATATCACTTATTCTTTATAATTCTTAAAGAAGTTCTTCAATTGTGTGGTTAAGTCTAGAGTGTAGGTTATTAAGGTGTATTTGTAATCTAACTATTGATATTTGTAGTGAAAATTCTAGCTAAGGTTGCTAGAAACTAGACGTAGATTTGTTAGAATCGAATCCCAAAAACACTCTGTTAATTGATTAAAAAGATTGTAAAAATTGTTTTCAAAAGTGAAAAAGAGTTCAAAATTTTAAAAACCAATTCATCTCCTCCCTCCTTTCTTGGTTTGTAAATATTGTAATGCGTCTTTTAAAACAAATGTAACCAATAAAATATTCCATCAAAACATAATAATAGGTATACTTTTTGAATCTTAACTTTTCTAGTTGTGACTATTAAGATTCTTTATTTAAATTATGAGCATTATTTATCATATATCATAATGGTTAGGTTCATGCACTTATCTGAATGCTTAATAAATAACCTTATACTTATACAAAGTTCTATTCATGCACCTATGTTATATTATGGAGTATTTGTCTTCTCATTTAATATTAAAGGTATATAATGCTTTTTACAATTTAAATTTATGCAGGCCATGCAAATTGATTTATCCTACCCTATTGTTGACCAACGCGGGCTGCAAGTTATGCGACTTGAATCAATCCGTACACCATCTTGTTGTCATCCCTAATTTTAGAGAAATTAAAGCTTCTAACAAAATAAGGGAACAATTGATTTATTTTTTAAAATTTTAAACTCCTTAGCCCAAATTTCTTCTTCTTCATCATTGCATCTTTCTTTCTATATTTTGTGTTTGTCTTTAGATATTATAGCAAACATTTGTTTAAGTCCACATTTCAATTTTGAAAGTTTGATCGGGATTTAATTGGGATGTGAACTTATGAAATTTTTAAATAATATTACAATATAGAATATTAAGAGTCATATAATATAAGTGTTGAATTTTTTAAAAAATTGTGAAAAATATGAGAAATATAAAATATATGACATATATAAGAAATATGTTAGAAGAGAAGGAAACTTCTTATTATTTCATATTCTATCTGTCTATATATTTATTTATCTATCTATCTATCTATCTATCTATCTATCTATATATATATATATATATATATATATATATATATATATATATATATTATATAATATAATATAAAGTCAAATAGTTTTTCTGAAAATAAAGTTATAAAATTATTGATTCGAGAATGTTTTCTTTTCAGATGCGGATTTAACAGAATGCAGACTTTAAATAAGTGGAGACTTAAACGAATATTTACTGTATTCACAGTTTTACCTAAAAACTTTGATTATGATTGAAAAATGTTATCGTTATGTTGACCTTCATGAGATAAAATATTGTGCAGAATGAATTATGCTTTTGAAACTTAAAACAATTAGGATTTGCGATCAACTTTACGATTAATATTAAAATTCAAATTCAAATTATTTGATTAAGTATCACAATACAAAATATAGTAGTATATAGTAAAATTTAATCTATTTTGTTAGTATATGTGTTTGTTTTAAAAATTTATTAATTTCTTCTATAATAATATTTTTGTGAATATTTTTAGACAATCAAAATCATATATTTTCTATACATTTCATAAATTTCTTAAGAAAAACAACGGTCAAACTTGTCATTAACAAAGTACACTTGCTGAGGACATAGCAATGTAATATTATGTAACTTTTGTTTATTAAATAAATTAAGGAGAGGGAATGCCACCCCAATACATGTTGAATGCGGCGATCCTCCATCCAATAAATGTATTGAGACTAAACCTTATTACTTAATCTACAAAGTGGATTATTAATAAAATAATTATCATTAGTAGCAGTCAGTGTATAAGTTCAGTAAATAATAATTTATTTACCTATTTATAAAAACATTTCAATTAATTCACCTTTTTAAAAATTCAATTGAATTTGTTGAAAACAATAAATCAGTGTTGTTTTTCAAAATTAATCTCATTATATTTAAATTAACTTAGCCAAGTGAGATATTTTTATTCTCAAATAAACGAGATAAATTTATACACTTTATTTTCAATATATATTTTTTGAATAATATTTTAGAAAATATTATTGAAATTGCGTTGGAAGCCACTTTTAGTGGAAAATATGAAAATTGAATTCCATTGAAGCCAATGTACGTAAAGCCTTACAACGTCAGACAGTGGCGGAGCCACGTAGGAGCAGCGGGGCCACGGTCCCCCAACTTTTTTTTAAGTTTTATGTATTTAAAACTTTTAAAATTATTTATTTTTAAATATTTTAAATTATGTGTATCATTTTTAATTAGACAGTAATATACCGAAAATTAACAAAAAATAAATTAGGTATTTTTTTTATTTTTTTATAAAGTACATCATTTAATTTGAATAAAAAATATAATATAAAATTAAATATAATAAAAAATTGTTAATATAATTTTTTTTATATTGTTTTTTGTGTTTTTTAATATATTGTTTTTTGTGTTTTTTTGTGTTTTTTTGTTATTGAAAAAAAAAGTTAAATAGAAACTCATCATTTTTGTCCTCATATTTTTCATATATTCTCTTATTTTCAAAGGAAAAAAAATTTCTCTTGTCTCACTTGGTAGTGCAATACTTATTTAATATTTAGCCCTATTTTTTTTATCTCATTACCCTTTTGTATATTCATTTTTTATGAAAAGAGAAGAGCAAATAATGTATTATGTTATTTTTTAAAGAGGATGTTTCAAGTGTAACTTGATTATCATAGCTATTTTTAGTAATTATGTCTCTCAATTTTTTATTAAATTATAATAAATTATTTTTTTAGTCTTAAACTTGTTTTATAAACATGTATATTGATAAAAAAAAAAATAAAGAATAAATTTATTTTTTAAAATTGATAAAAAAGAAGTGAAGATGAGAACAAAAGCTTGTGATGACTTTTGAATTGATATGTGCATATTAGTAAAATGAAAAATCAATATTTTGTAGATAATATGGTTATTTACATTGGAAAAAAATAGCTAAAAAATGTAGTTATGATTCAATTATTTGATAAGTTCAAGAATATGAAAAAACGAATGATAATATTATTTAAATATATATATTTTCTATTATAATTATAGCTATATTAAATTATGTATTACTTTTTTCTGAATTAGTGACAAAAATCTTAAATATATAAAATTGAGTATATTATTTTGGCTCCCCCGGAAATTTTGGCCAAGATCCGCCACTGACGTCAGAAGCTATCAGCAAACAGAAAAAAAAAACTCATAACTAAAAAAAAAGACACCCCACACAACATTTTAAGCTTTGATCGATTACGTTCCGTTAAAATATTTTTTTAGTTTCAATTTTTGTCAACATTTATCAAACAGATTCCAATTTTGTTTTTGTACTTAAATAGGTTCTATTTTTATCAAAATGATTCAATTAGGTCCTAATTGAGTAATACTATTTAAATTGGTAACGTTGCACAATACAATTGGCATTTCTGTGTTAGGTGTTGCATTACTAAACCTACATGACACTATTTTAAGTTTAATCATATTTTTTTTAAAATAAATTATGATTAAACATTTAATTAAACTTAAAATAGTGTTAGTAGATTTCTTAATGCAACACGTAGTACAAAAATTTCAATTGTATAGTAAAACGTTATCAATTTGAATGGCATTATCCAATTAAGATATAATTGAATTTAATTGACAAAAATTAAAATTTATTTAAACACAAAAATAAAATTGGGACCTATTTAATAAAAGTCGACAAAAATAGAAAAAAAAAACGGTATTTTAACCATTCCGTTTCTTCATGAGAATCAGATACTCATTGGGCTTTGAGGACCATTCAGAGCTGAAATTGCTGTCTCAATTTTTATCTGCAAAACATCTTTCTCTTCTTCATCAGCCTGCAAAACATATGAAAATATTATTTTAATTGATATACTTCATAAGCTTTAATCAATATGGTGAAGATAAAGGTCTACGAACATTGTCATTTTTCAATTAATTGTAGGCTTTTTCATTGGATTCGACCAATTCCCTTCCTAATCACTCTGATTAGGACTTCAATTATTGAATTAAGTACACATTATTGATTTCCAAAGCCTGCGTTCAAAACCAATTTTCTTTTGCTTTGGTGGAAAGTTAAGTTGACGTGACCGCTGGTCGCAATGATCACCAACTTCTTTCTGTCGCTATAGCAATTTATTTAATTAAAAAACTAATTTCACGTATCATTCATTGATTACTCCTTCTTACTTTTACGATAAAGTTTAAAATAAAACTATTCGTAAATTTAATATATATTTTTCTTGGATTTAAATCTTCATTTCATTATCTTACATTAACCACATTAGAATAAAAAAATCAGAGTAAGGTTTTTGCTTGTGAACTCATCTTCTCGTTTTTTATGCTCTTTAACTTTTAAAGTATTTTCAAATCCAATTAAAATAAAACTTAAAATATTTAGGGCATCGCATTCGATCTTCAGTCAAATTAAAACGATAAAGTTAAGTTCAGAGGATCCATTTTCCGGCGGGGAAATTTCATAAACGAAATGATGATCACTGCGAATCCCTGTAACTCTATATGTCATCGCAATCATTTTTTGTTGAAAAAATGGGAAGAAGAAAAGAAAGATCATCAAATGTTTTAGCATCTGAAATTTGACGATAACTGATGGATGGAGATTGGAGACCCTAATCGCTAATTAGTGTAGGAACATTAATTTTGTGTAAACGTGCGGAAAATTGTACTGCGTGATGACTTGCGAGGAAGACGCTCATTTTCTTTTCTATTCAGAATGCAAAGCACGTTTTCAACTCTTGGTCTTTTTTCTTATTATGGGAACTGCATCTACCAACCAAATATTATTCTAAAGTTGGAATTTGTCTCCTTCAACTCGTACTATTATAAAAACAGGAAACAAAAACAGTTCTGTTTTTGCCATATACCTAGAAATTTCCAAGAAACTGAATCTGGGTGGTGGGGAAGCGAAGAACTTGCTGACTATGTTCTCATTCTCTTACTAGGTTGAAGGAGAAATAGATTATTTGCATTTGGGGAAAGATGCAAAGAATTACTGGTCCAGACCAGATACAATGTAACAAAACAGACAGCAATGTTTCATTATAATCAATCCCACGAATCATTCTGGAATGCGTTGTTCCAAATTTTCAGAGTAATGGGGCCACCTTGATTCTTTTTATATATAGTTCTTGCTTCTCCTATACGTCAGTCTTTATATCTACATTATTATTTTGATAATGATATTTTGATCTATATATTTTTTTTTAATCTATTATTTTAATTACTCTTTAATTGTTTGTTTTGATTTTTTTTAATGATTGATATGTTGATCTAAAAGTAATTAAGGTGGTATGTTAAAAATAAATAAATAAAAAGTGAGTAAAAATAATTATTAAAATTTTGTTGAAAGATATACAATTTTAATTTTATTTTAATTGGGTCAAGTACATTCTAATAAAAAATAACTTCAACTAAATTATATATATATATATATATATATATATATATATATATATATATTTTGCAGGACTCAGATTTCATTACGTAAAAGTGAAAGTTAAAACTAGGTTAAACATCACTTCCTCAACACAGAACCCTAAACCAGGAAAAAACGGAAAGGATGAATTGATTTTGAAAAGCATGCACAGTGCAGTAACTTTTTTTTCTTTTTTTCTTTTGTCTTTTTAATTTCACCAAAAGTAATGGATGATGAGAGAAAAGAAGAAGAAGAAGTGTATATTAAACACTGTTAAGAAAAAACATCTTCTCCAACAAAGGAAAACCCTATAATGTTATTCCCAGATAATCTACCAAATCCCAAGAGCCAAACTTAGTTTTGCTATCACCAACTGCCAATAAGTTTATAGAAGTACAGAAACAAAAACATTATATAATTTGTTTGTGGACACTTTTTACAATATTATGTTATTTTAATGAATTAAAGTTTATTAATTTTAATTTTACATATTTATCTAAGATAGAACATATCTTATTTTGTTTATCTTTTATGGTTTGAAGAAAATTAATACTGGAGAAATAATATAAATTACAGATTTGTATAAAAAGACAAGAAGTGTGAGTGTAAAATAAGTTAGTAGTTTGTGTAACTATTTTTAACGTATTAATAACTTTTCTCAATTTTTTTTTCTTTATTGTATGTATAAATATTTTAAAGGTAAATATTTTACAATTAAAGAATATAATATATAACCATACTTATCTCTATAAAAGAAACCCGACACTTATCTCCATTCGGGGATAAAATCCTGCGCCGCTAATTAATTTATCATTTACTAATTGTCACTTCTGTTTTGACTGCTTGTTGTCACTTCTGTTTTGACTTAATTTTAATAAAACGCTAATCTTGTGCTATATATTTTTTTTAATCAATGTAGTTCTAATGCAGTGAGGTATTTTAAATTATTAAATAATCCGTAAATATGTACAATTCCTTACATTTTATCCTAATAATGTCAGTGTAGACAAGAAAGAATTAGTTAAGGAAGAGACAAATGACAAAGACATATTAGAAGTGTTGTTAAATGAAAATTACTTAACATAAAATTAGTACACTGAATAAATGTAAAGGAAGAAAAGTTCCTCCTCCAACAGTTTTTCTGATAACAACCCTTAGCTTAGTTTTTTTCTGAAGTTGTAAATTGCCCAGGTAGTCTTCAAAGAGTTTTGAAGACTAAATTAATTAGTTCTTCAAAGACTTTATTTTACCATTACTTTAACATTTTTTTTTATTAAAATCACTAAAGACTCAAAGATTAATTTAATCCATCATCAAATTAATTCATCATTTTTTTATGTTATTACTACAGCTCTCTACAGAAATAAAAATGGTGACATTTCAAATTTTTAATTAATTATAACTTAATGATAGATTTAATATTTAAAGGAATTATTTACAAAATAGTCTTTAAAATGTTAAATTGTGATAATTCAAAGTTTCAACAGGTTAATTTGATTTTTTTTTTTTGGAAAGATTAAAGAAAAAATATATGTACCTCTAAAAAATTAAGCTGAACCTTTTAAATAAGGCTCAAACTTAAATATTAAAAACAGTAAATTCTTTACATTACTTTCTGTTCTATAATTCTATTATTCATCAATCTTTCAATGGCCTTTGCTAAGATATCAAATATCCAGCTTATCCTTCACCTTGAGAAGACAATCATATTGGTGGGTATTAATTACTACGTGAATATTAATATAATTTGTCTTATCGTTTTATTATTTTGTTATTTATCTTCTTTTTTTTTACAAGTTTAGAATTACAAAATATTTTATTTTCTTTCATCCCACACACCTCAAATTGGGACAAAATCACGTTAAACATATTTTGCCAAACATCAAAAACCTCCCATTAAAGTTGGCACAACAACTATGAAAATGTGAGAGAAGAAGAAATTTACTTATGAAAAATAATTTTTTAACAACTAAATTTGACAACTTTCTTTTATAATTAGAAGATATTTTCTAAGTACCTTTTCATTTTTTTCATTCCTTATATTCCAAAAGAAAAATGATATTTTAATAATTAAATTTTGATAACTTTATCTTATAATCTAAAGTGGTACTCAAGGTGGTTTTCTATTTTTTCATTTCTTTATATTTCAAAAGGAAAATGAATTTTTAATAGTTAAATTTTGATAATTTTCTCTTACAATTTAAGATCACATTTTTTAAATAACTTTTCATTTTTCTATATTTCAAAATCACTTAAAAAATACTACATCAAATTGTAAGAAAAAAGTTATCATAATTTAGTTGTCGAGATATATGTACCATTCTAAACAAATTATTAAAATATCATGTACTTTACTTATTCATGCTCCTTCATAGCTTTTGCATCACTGTAAGCACAGATTCTTACATTACAGTTATCATCATTCACCTAAAACACCCTGTAGGTTTTCCAATTTACTAAAGTGGTTCATTTCCCAATAAGCAGTACATTATGCATGCTATAATTGAGACGTTAAACAGGTTAATATCCGAGAAGAATTCAGTGGTAGAGCTAAGAGTAGCATATTGGGTTAAAACAAGAGAGGCGAATAATATATATAAGCAGAAAGATTAGCAGACTAAAATCTTAAGGTTTTAGGGTTAAGCTTTAGGTTGGAATTGGTTTAAAATCTTTAAACTTATCGTTTAGGACTGAAACTCAAATTTTCTGGATAAATCTATCTGAGGAACCCAAAGTAATGAGAGATTTTGGCAAAGGGGAAAAATGGGAGACTAACCTCAATGAAGACAGTCTTCAAAAGTGTTCCTGAAAAAGAAGTGATATTGGCTGTAATCACCTTGAGATTTAAAGATTCGAAGACCTCACACAGTTTTACCATTGTGTCTATCCTTTTACTGCATGTCAAGCTCACCACAAACGTCTTATCTCCCATGTATGCAACCCTCAGCTGCCATTCACCATCAAGAACTTAAAATGATGCCTCAATGAGTGAGTATGAGATGCAGAAAAAGAGTGATGGAGTTGGTTATACCTCAATTAGTTGAATTGGGGAATTTCTTGAAGTGGCAGAATCAAATAGCTGTTCCGTTCTCTTCTTCTTAGACCTGAGGAGAATAGGCAAGTCGTGCTCAAATTCATAGGTTGGGTTCTTGAGCTTCCCAGATTCCAGATCCAAAATCTCTGCTTCGATTCTCTTCTCTTGCTCATGCAAGTGCTGGATGTATTCAATAGCATCCTTAATGATAGAAGCCTTGTCCATCTGCAAAAAATCGCCATCAACAACTAAATGAATACGTAATGAATACTAGCTACTAGGTAGATATGGTAATTACTTTTTCTGAAAGCGAAATGAACAACAAAAATATCTGGTTTTATGGGTGGGTTTTGTCCACACTGTTACCATATATACCTTACTGATGTTGGGGACCACTGCTCTGAGCGCAAAGAGCCTTTCGTTCAGCTTCTTCCTCCTATTCCTCTCCGAAACAATGTTCTTTGATGCCACCGATGAAGCACCACCGTCCGGAGAGCTCGAATCATAGTACCCGGACATCGCCGCCTCATCCATCGCCCAGCTGCATGTGCCAATCACCAAATTCTCTTAATTAGTTATTCAATCTCGTTTTGTTTATATATATACCACTTAATTCACTAAGAAAAGACGTGCAAAAACATGATGAAGGGTTGATTAATGAAGTGGTTTATGGAGAGTAAGGTAAATGTTGTGAGTTGTGATTACCTATCGAGGTCTTGGTTTTGGAAGAAGGTGTCCCAGAAATGGTTGTAATCCCCACCCATATTGTCCATGGTCGGAAAGTTTGAGGTTGTAAGGGACAGAAGGAGGAAGGTTTTGATCCTTTTCTTTGTTTTTCCTTTTTTATGGTGTGTTTGATGGGAGCAGGGTGGAATAGAACATGCATATATATAGGGAGAGGAGTGGAAGCGATGGAGATGAAAATGTTTTTTGTTTCCTTGTTTGCTGCTTCCCAGAAACAGCGACCGAGACCGTCAAACAATGTGTGGTCTCTGACGCCGCGTTATTCACATTAATAATTAATTCCTTTATTCAACTAGACTTTTAAACCCACAAAATATTTATTATATTAGGATGACTCTTCACATATCTTACGTCATCGCACTCTATCATATCCTCGTGCGTTTACATTTAGGACAATTATATTTTTATGGTTAAATTTTGAATTTCTTTTTTACAAATTTGAGGACATGACTTTTTTTTAAGTAGTTTTAAATATAAAAAAAAAATTATTTAAAAAATATCATCTTAGATTATAAGAAAAAATTATCCAAATATGTTTGTTTATTGATATTTTAATTGCCATCGAACATAGTCAAATTTTTTTATTTATATTTTAAGAAGAATGCTATAAGTGTCCAGAATTAGCTAAGGTGTAATTAATATTATTTGATTTTATACTAGAATAATTAATTTTATTAAAAAAATAATATAATTTTTTATAAAGATAAAAATAGTTTTTAAAATTTTTAAGTAATATCTCTTAGACATAAAATAGGTATTTTGAAAATTTTAAAGTTTTTATTAAAAATGTTGGTGGAGATGCAAATTTAAATTCACCTTTTCACTTAAAAATTTAGGTAATTAAATTTTTTATATTATTAATTTTATGTTTTTATAATTAATAATTTCAAATTAAAATATTGTTTATTTCTTCAATATAGGAAATTTTGTTAATTTTGTAGGTATGTTGCAAAACATTATCTAGAGGAAATTTAATGAAGTTTCAGATTTATATTTTAATTGTTTTTTTTATTTGTAAATATTTTAAATGTTAACACTATTTTTTGTTGTTTTTTTTTAAATTTAAATTATTTTACGTTTAATTATATTTTAATTTTTAATAATATTAAAATATAGTTATTTTATTATTTAATTATTTTATAACTTTTTTTTATTAGTGTGGAAGATTAAATATTAAATGCACTTGTACAACATTTATAAACATTTTTGTCCTCTAATTAAAGTAGAATTATATTAATGATGATTAGATAAAATGCTAACTAGTGTTCTAAAGACACTCGATAAAGTATAATTAATGGTTTTTGATTTTATCATTTTTATATTAAAAACTAAAATAATTAAATTTATTAATTAAAATAATATAAATTTATATAACAGATTTTATAAAGATAACGGTGTCTTTTAAAATTTCTAAATAATATCTTTGGCACAAAATATACACTTCATAATTTCTAAGGCCTCTATTAAAATGCAAAAAAAAAAAAAAAATCACTCTAACACTTGAATTGAAAGATTTCTCGGTGGAAGCTTGAAATGTTTAAAAAGTTCATTCTTTAACTTTTGCAAAAAAAAAACTTTTCAAAATTTATAATCTTGTTCAAATTCTTCTATGATGAAAATATTACTCTTTTATGTAAACAAATTTCCTTTTTTCTTCATAATATCTTTTGTCACTCCTTCAAATTAATTTTCTTTCTTATGTATAATTATATTTTATTTTTAACAATATTAAAATATAGTTATTTTATTATTTAATTATTTTTTAACTTTTTATAGGTATGCATCAAATAAATTATATCACTTAGGAGTATTTTTATCCTTTAAATAAAATAAAATTACATTTATGATAATTAGATAAAAATTAATTTAACATTACAATTAAGTAGGCACCATTGTAAAATTCAAAGCATATTAATAAATCTTAATCGGTGTCCTTAAAACATTGGATAACAAGACCCTTAGATCAAAATTCACTTAATATTATAATTAAGGTTCAATTATTATTTTAATCCTCATCTTCATAGCAAAATATCAATTTGGTTCCTCAATTTTTTTTATCTCAATTTGGTCCCTATTTTGAAAATTTTGATGCAATCAAGTTTTTTCCGTTAGTGGTTTAGTAACGGTGTTAAATGAAATGTCATATGTCATTGTATTGATTATTTCTTTAAAAAAATCGTTGTATTGATTTTTTATATTTTTTAATTGATTTTTTTTATCAATTGGATTGATATGATTTTATAATTTTAAAAGAAATTGTAAAATTTTATGTTTGTGAATAATATATATGATTTGATTTAGTTTAATTTAAAATAAAAGAAAAAACTAAATTAGACCGATGTGTAAAGTTTAGTTTGCATATTATTGAAAAATTAATAAATATATTAAGATAAACTAATATATTTAATAAATCATATACTTTTATAATCTAACACAAACAAGTACGAAAAAAAATAATAACATTAATTTAAAAAACATAAGTTAAGAAATTAGTACATCTTTAATCCTAAATTCTAAATTTCAAAAAAAGTTCACCGGGTAGACACCGAGAAAAAAGAACTCGTAAATCAAGTGAATAAACAATTTTACAAACCAAAAGGTTTAAGCTGAAATATTCAACTATCATTAATATTTCTATTAATAGAGTAAATACACGTGTTATAGTATCTGCATATGTGTACGTTTTGTAAATATTTATAAATTTTTAAATTTTTAAAAGTAATAATTAAATGAGTAAAATTGAAAAAAGAGAGTATGTAAATATAAATAAAATAAATTTAGTTATAAGTAAACAATATTGTGTTAATATTATAAAAAATTTTAAATAAATCTTATTTTTATAAAATAAAAATTTATAAATAAATTTTTTTACAGATAAAATAAATGTTAGTTACTGAAATAAAAAATATTATAAATAATATTGTATAACGAAATATTTTATTATAAAAAATATTTAAATTTGGAAATGTAGTTAAATGATCAAACTTAAAAATATATTTTTTATTATAAATAATTATTTAAATTTAAAAGTAGTTATTAAAAAGTTAATTAAAAAAAAACATTATTATTATTATTATTACTAGTGTAACATAGGCGCTATCGCGCCTATGTATGCATTTAAATATGTTTGATATTATATTAGTAGGTGATAATATTATAATGTTATTAAGTTAATATATATATTAAAATTATATTTATTAAAAATAAAGTGAAATATCATAATAAATAAAAGAATAATCATTGATAAATAAAGAAGAAGAGAAGAAGTAGAGACATCTAATTTTATAAAAAGTTTGTAAAAATAACATTCAATTTTTAAAAATTTAATAAATTATTATATTTAAAGGGTAAAATTGATATTTTGAAAAATAGACCTAAAAAGAGAAATCTCCTCTATATATTATTATAGATACTGCTAATAATGATAATATATCGAATACATATTACAGTTGGGTTTGATTTAATTGGTTTTTAAGAATTCAAATGCCAAATCGAATTGTACAGCTTAAACATAATCCAAAAATTTTTAGACTCTTTCAATTATCGATTATATATATAAATAGATTGACTTTTTTATTTCTCCTTATTTGATTTTAAACACTTTTAGGTTGTCCTTATGAAAATGGGTGTCGTGTTTGTATGAAGTAATTTGGGAGCGATATCACTGACGAATTTGCGAGATGCAGCACGTTCTTATATCAATTATTGGAAATGAAGAGAACGAAGTTGAAGATAAAGACATGGTGGTTTTTCGTGTTTCAAAAAATGAACAATAAAGAAGAAAAATGGTTATGGAAATGAAAAGATGCAGAAGGAAAGGGGAAGGGGTAGGGAACCGATTTTGTAAATCCAGTGAGAGAAAATTTTAAAATTCTTTAGTTTTACTTTTATTTTTTATTAATAACAATAATAAATAAATAAATAATAATAATAATATATTAATTTTACTATCTGGCTAAATAATATTCTTTTATTTTAATTTATTAAAAAATTATTCTATTATATTAATCAAATTACTCATAAATCGTAACGAATTTCATTCAAAACCACTCATTTATATCCTTAAATCTCTTCAAAAAGACACACAAATTCATTCACTCAAATATATTCATATTTATCCAAAGTCATCCTCACAACACAATCTCTCTCAAATTCATCTCTTTAAGCGTGTGTTCGTTTCAGTGTATTTATTGTTGTTATGCAAATGAGGAGATGGATTAGGAGGGATAAACGTTGTTCGTTTAGCATGATATTCAGGCGAGGTTTGGGAAGGATTTGAAGGATACCATGATATTGTAATTCCGCTTAATAAGCTGAGATTTGAAGGAGAGTTCTATTAAAAGACCCAATTACCCTCATCAGATGAAATTATTCACGTGTTTTGAAATTATTGTTCGTGCCCTGGTACGGATTTGGTGCAGCTTGGATGAGCTTGGAATCGATCCACAAGCAGCAGATCTGATCCCAACTGTGGAACCAATCCAGGAAAGCTTGGAATCGATCCAAGAAGCGGCGGATCCGATCCTTCAATGCGTGGATCCGATCTCCTTTTGAGTTTTTTGCTTGTTAGTTACAGTGCTCCATTAGTTACAGTGTTCTATGAAGAAAGGAAGTTAATGCTAGAAACTATAGAAGCGTGACAGTAATTTATTTTAGCTCACTATTTTAGCTCACAATGGTTTTTCTTTATAAAATGATATTCACAATTGTTTAGATAAAATTTATTTCAATACTATGAGTATAAATAATTTATCTTATTAATTTTTATAAATTATTTATTTAAAGTGTATCATTAAATAAAAAATTTATTAAACTCATACAAACACAAATTTATACTACTTATTACATAAGGGTAAAATGGTAAACTCTCTTTTAAATATATTAAAACATTTTTTTTAATCTATCATATCAATCAAATCACTCACTAACTCTCACAAACTTTACTATTAAATTCACTCATAATCACCTTCAAATCTCTTAAAAAAAACAACACACCATTCACTCTCAAATTCACTCAAACCCATCATTTCTCTCTCCCTCAAATCCATCTTTGAAAGTGAACAAAGCCTAAAAGAACATAACCTTACCTTCCTTAAGTTGACACTCAACTCAACATATCCCCTTGATAAATCGTTTCAAACATATACTTCAACATGTCTATGACATTAAATACTTATTATATTATTTTAAAATTTTATTGGACTAAAGATAATATTAATTTAAAATATATAAATAAATATAAATTTTATCTTACAAGTTGATTTTGTGAAAGTTAAAATAAATTTAAAATTTATATCTTTACATGTATATTAATTATTGATAGTACATCATAACGAAATTTGTTATTTATTAAGTACAAATCTAATCTAAAAAAAAAAAAAATTAAATAAATTCATATAAAGTAAAATTGAGACTTTTAAAAACATTAAAATTATACTAAAAACATTTTCAAATATAATAACAAATATCACAATTCAAAAAATATCTTTATCACGAAGATTGGTGTCATGATCTATTTGAATAACTCGTAGTTTGTTACCCTTTTAATTCCACAAACTTTTATATGGATATTTCTAAAAAAATAAGAAAAATAAATAAATAATTTTCTATATACTGTACATGAGATAATTTCTGGAATCTCTCTTATGTGATTTATCTAGATTTTTTATCTTTAGTTATTTAGAAAATAATTTTAATTGATCAAAAAATATGATTTTAGTTTATTTTTTTTATTGTTTTAGAGTGCCTTATCTCATCTTAATGGACATATAAACTTATATAAACAATACTTTTGTAAAACAGTGACAAATGTTTATCATTCAGTGTGACGAAAGAGCACAAGCAAAATTTATTTTTGTTTGTAATTTTTTATTTTTCCTTTAACCAGTAACAAAAGTTGAATTTGCTTTACTTGTTAAAATTTATAATTGTGTATTTTGTCAAAGAGGAAAGTCAATGATATTGATATTGTAATTTATCTGATTTTAATTATTTTTATTCTCACAAATACAATAGAATAATAGTTTTTTTTTTCAGAAATAGGAAATAAATTTTTTATCGATAATATAATATTTACATTAAAAAAATTACTGAAAATTTTAGTTTTAATTTTATTATTAATAATTTAAAAAATATATATATATATAAAAAAAATTATTTTATAGTTATCATATAATAAATAATGTACTAATTTATTTAATATGTAAAAAGTTTAAATAAATTATTTTTATTCTCTTTCCAAGATATTGATCAAGATGTTTGTTTTACATAAACTAAATATTTTAGTTTATCATATTTAGGGATGTCAAAAAAATTCGTACGTGCGAATATCTGCGGATAAAATTCATAACGGGTAGGTAACAAACATTAAAAATAGATATCTGCTACTCGCGGGTACCAGTATTTTTGATACTCGCATTTTAACAGATACAGGTATCATACTGCTAAATTTTAATTCACAAAAATATCCTTATATATATATATATATATATATATATATATATATATTTATATATATATATTTATATATATATATATATATAAGGATATTAGTAAAAAACATTCTGACCTAATTTTTTCTAAGTTGCACATCTTGTATAATCTTCTGTCTTCATTTTTCCAACTTCAAGTATTGGTACATTGTCTTTTTTCAGGTGCACCCATTGACATTTTTCTCTTCCCTTTCTTTGAAGTTAGACATATACATCAAACCCTATATAGATAGTAACATTTATGGTATGGTTGTTGTCAAATGATGGAGTTAACAAAATAAAAATACTTGGCATGTGGCAGTTGAGGTTTATTAACTTTTAAGAATTGAATTTGATTAACTTCTAAGAATTGAAAAATATGGTTTCGGATGAGTTTTCTTATTTAATTGTTTTTGTGGTTTATTATTTTAATGTTTTATGAGTTTCGTATGAATTGAAAATTACTATCGTATGAATTCTATCATTTTAATAGCATTTTTGTTTATTATTTTATTATTTCATGAGTTTCGTATGCATCAAAAACCATTAATGTATGAGTTTTAATATTTTAATAGTAGGAGACACAATTTTGGTTTGACAAGATTAATTATAGGTATAATTTATGCATACTCACTTTATAAATTGTTTTTACAACCTTTATAGAATTTTTTTATATTATAAACATTTAAAAGTCACATGGTTTTGTGCATTTGTAATATTCTAAATTAACGATGTCTACGAATTTATATAAATTATGTAAATATGTATTGGTTTGTTGTTTAGCATGTCGAGGGAAAAAATTTATACTCCCAATGAAGGTGAACAACAAGTGAAAAATGCTTCTAATGTTGGTGAATCAAATGTATGGGAATCAAATAATGTTTATGTGAATAAGGGGATGAAGTTAGTAATTTCTTTAATATTTTATTCAAAAATAAACTACAATATAATTTGTTAGTGATTTTTTCGTTATTTATTTTTTAGGAATCAATCGAAGAAAATGAGCTTGTTGATCCACACACTACTTAAAGAATTTGTATTGTCTTGAGTTTACTTAAACTTTATTCATTTATTTAAAATTTATTACAATGATGTATTTTATTTTATTTTATTTGAATTTATAATTAAATATTTATTTTTTAAATTATTTTATAAATTCTCACGGGTACTCGTGGATATGAAAAAAAAAAGGTGGATATTCCGCAGATACCCATGAATATAAAAAAGTAGGCGGATACTCGCATAATAATAAATACCTAATAAATATGAATACATATATAAGACGAATATTTATCTCACAAATAAAGTACGAACGAACTAATATGCTTATTCTAGTTACCCGTTGACATTCTAATCTAATCGTACTTGAATCAACTATTTACATTACCTGTAGTCTACTTACAGATTGACATTCTAATCTAATCGTACTTGAATCAACTATTTAAATGCATTATTTAGATATATTAAATTGTTATGAATATATTTGTTTTATTATATTTTAGTACGACCATATATCTCGAAGTTTCTATATATTATATTTAGTCATACACAGTAATACAATAGATATTTTGCATGACAAGTTTTGCTTAATGAATTACGGTGGTTAGGCGTACAGATCAAGCTCTTCAACGTATTGCGGCGCTAACCATGGTCAAACCGTTTATACACGATGCTACTCATCTGCACACATGCTATTTCTCCATGGTCAAATCATTTATGAGCCAAGGTACTATGCACAACCATTGTCAAACTGTTTATATTTTTAGTTTAACTCAAATTCAATTCAATTTTAGCTTAATAGTTTTTTTTTAATATATATATATATATATATATATATATACTAGTAAGGGTGACAATGTGGCCCAGTCTGGCCCGCATAAGGTCCACACAATGCGGGCTGACCCGTCTCGTCCCGTACATTTTATGCGGGCTGAAAACACTGATCTGTCTCACATATTTTTTGGCCTGCGGGTCTGCCGGCTGACCCTATTTTTTATTTTTATTTTTTTTTAATTTTTATGATAAAACTTTCAATGTTTAAAATTTGGAAAATTTTAAGAAGTTCACAAAATTAAGTAAAGACTTTAGGGAATTAAATGATAAATTGATAATTCAACATTTTCATTATATTCATACTATGACATACACAATATATTCTTTAGATTTTAGCACATTAAAAATTACATAATACTTGTCTTTTCCAGATATATAAGAATTTAAAACGTTAATGCAAAAGTCCATAAAAGAAGTAATTAATATACACATGTGGAAAGTTTTTATTTTTTTATTTTATACGGGCTTGCGGACTGGCCCGCGCAAACCACGGGTCTATGCAGGCTCACTACCCTGACCCGCCACGCGTTTTTTTCGTGGGTCAGGCCCTAATTGCCACCCTTTTATATATATATATATATATATATATATATATATATATATTTTAGTGTTTATTTGATCTAAAACAAATTATTGAATTAGTGTTAATTCTATTTAAAGTTGAGAATGCATTAGTGACTTTATTTTTTTAAAGTTTTTTTCCTTTTACTTCTTATTACTCTCTTTTCCTCTCCTTCTTCATTTCTCTACTGTTTTTCGGAGAACAAAAGCTTTTTCAAACCCCCACGTGTGAAAACATTCTTTCAAGAATATTTCAACATGTTATTTTCTAAAAGGTTCTTTAACAAAATGATCAATTAAATTATTTAAAATAAAATAAAAAACTAAAATAAACTAAAAATACAAAAAAGAAAACTAAAGAATTATTTACTAAATTCCATAAATATTGTATAAAATATATATTAAACCTTTATATTTATATTTGAAAATCTCTGTTTTACCTTCCTTTTCAATGTGCATTAGAGATAAATATATCAAAGAAATTATTTATTTTAAAACAATCATAATATGTTTGATTTTTTTTAAATGCTTGAAAGGAGTTTCTTATCATAACATTCATAATATTTTTATGTTACGATGATATTCAAAAATAACGTCATCATGACATTATCAATGTGTCACACAACTAATGTTTGACATTATCTGACATTAAAAGCAAAAAGTTATATATTAGTACTAGATGATTATTGACTATAATTAGTGATAAAAATAGGTGTTATCTAATATTTGTCTAACAAATACCGGATTAACAAAAATAATCACAAGTAATATTTTGATTGTTCTGTCTCAATCACGAAGTCCTAATGTTGAAATTCTTTATGTCTAAATACAAATTGAAATTTGATTCCCATGAAGTGTATGGTATGAGTCTATGAGTGTCACGTTTGGTGGCATTGACTTTATTGACAAATAATTGACAACGGTTGCCTTTATTTCCACCGGCCACCATTGCTTGAATCACTCTCAAGAAAACCCTAAGCTGACTAGTTTAGTAATACTATAACATTATTTGAAAAGTAATCATAACAAATTTCATTTAAATAGTAAATACATTGTCATGAATTCACTTTTTTTTCCTTTATCTTTAAAATACATTGATATTAATATATTTTAAATATAAAAAATGAATATGCATTTCTATATCTTAAGCAATGACGACACAAAAAACAATCCAAATTGGACTTTTACATGAGATGATTGTAGCTATGCTAAATACTTCTTAAGTTCACACTCCAAAGCTTGTGAAGTGTTGTTTTGTCAATTTTATGATCCGAACACAACACTGATTTTTCTTTATAAAACAAAAGATAACTAACTCCAGGACAAATGTTGAACAATGTGTTAAAATTCATTCTGCATACATATTGGGCTGATTTAGTAAAACAAACACATTAATGATGATTGTTATCGTAATTGTATGAATAAAGTTGCAAAATCATGATAAGTCTAATCAAATAAAATGTGTATCTTACGATTCTTGAATCACACCGAGTCAAATAAATTACAAAAGAAAGTGGGAAATGGGAGTGAGTTCAAATGTGTAGGAGGAAAAATAAAAATATATTTTTATAGTTTCATCAATGTCAAATGTGCAATCGAGAAATCGAGGAAGAATTGAATCAAGCATAATTGAGATAACTTCAAATTTAATTTGGATTTTTATGTGCTGCAGACTTTTTTATTAATTTATTTTTATTTAATATACAAAGTTTTTTTTTCCACCCTATACATTATAATAGAAACACAACGTGACTTGTAAATGTAAACACATTATATCAATACAAGACATCTTAACAACAATAAATTGTACTTGATTCATAATTAATTATTACAATAATTCATCCTATTATAGATATCCATTTAATGACATCTAACTCTTCTTCATCTAATTTGTTCATTTTATTTATATATATAGATGAGAAGGAGGGAAATAGTTGGTTGAATAGGTGTAACTTTGAAGGAAACATGGAGCCACCAAAGACTATTTCCCTAATTAACTGTATCCTTCAATTTCCCATTTGCGAAGCAGTTTGGACTTCAGATGCAGAAATCATTAAACGCAGGATTTGATGGAATAATTGTGAGACTATGATTTAATTAACGTGACTCAGATTGAATGACGAATGAAATGAGTCCACGACGCAAATGGTGGTGCATGCGCATACTAGATTAACGACTGCAACACGCTTTACTCACACTCACATTTAACGTTGACTTACACCTCTAGAAACTACGTCGAATCCACCCTTTAAACATTTGCCTTATCAATTTACCCAATAATAACAATACCAAACTCAAACAAACACGGAATTAACCTTTAGTGGTGGTTAGACAAATACCCGATCCAAATCAATAACTTTTGTATTTTAAAATTTTAGATCGAAAATGAAAATTAATCTTTAACCATGATAGTTAAGATTTGGTATGAAAAGAAAATGCATTAGTTTTAATTATTTTGAAAGGTGTAGTTGAGTTGAGTGTTAGAGTGAAGTTAAAGTAGCATTAGAAGGACGCGTAAAATGACACGACGCTTAATGTTTGACCAACACTACTTTGCCTAATTTCTACATTATCCTTAATTTCTGCTTTCTGTTTCTTGCATACCTCTCTCATCGACACATTTCATATTTCAATTCTTTCCCAACGTCTTTCTTTACCAATTCTCTTCACCGTTGAATTTTCAAAATTTCTATATCATAAATTATATATTAATACAAAATCATTCCATACATTTTTATATACATTGGAAACTCATTATCTTATTATTTATCTTTACTTTTAATATATAAATTAATATTATATAAAATATAAATCGTAGTTGTCATTATCAGAACACTTTATGAAGGAATAAATTATAATTGCATAAATATTAAAATAGAGTACTAAATAGTAATTGTACAATTATAAAATAATTATAGAAAAAAGTAGATAATTGTATATTATTGAATTTTATGATAATTATAAATTTGTGTGTTTTAGTTAAATAAAAGTGAGATTTCTGTTTCATAACATATAACACACTATGTTTAAATAAAAGAACATGTATAATCGAAATTAGGATGAGAATGAAAATATCTTGAGAATCAGTCTAAAATTTTCGAAAAATAAAATAAAAATTTATATAATGAAATAATCATTACTCAAATAAAACAGAAACTATTAAAGATTAAGGAGGATAAAATTTTCAGGTTATAAATAAAAAAATTAATAATTTAAAACTGAAATAAAAATATAATATATATATATATATATATATATATATATATATATATCATCTTCTTCTTGTACCTCGTTAAAAAAATTAAATATTAATTATACACAAATTTATACGTCCAACCAAATTATTCTTCTATCAAAATCATAAGAAATCTAGATATATCCATATATACAAATTTATTTGACATTCATAATCAAATTTATTCTTCTCAAACACAGTTAAAAGAAAGAAGGACAATTATATTTTGATATCCATTTTTTCTCTTCTACTTTACAAATTTTTTATAATAATAAAATATCGTATTGAATGAATAAAAATAAATATAAAATAATAGTTTTTAAAATAATTTAATGGGGGTATAAAAATAAAGAGTATCAACATAAAATAGTCCTTAAAAGAACCCTTAAATATTATTATTATAGTTCAACCACAAGGATCATTATTTATCAACCACCCACATTCTACAATTAGTACAATATTGAAATCCATAGTAACTGGGCCATCTCAATGGACTTCTTAAGTAAATGGGCTTTTCGGCTCGTGCAGGGTGACCTAAAAACTATATAAAGAAAGAAAGTGGATATAGGAAAACGTAGTCTAGAAACTTAAAATGAAAGTTTTACAGAGATTTAATTATGCTTATCATAAGTACGATATTTAATTAAATCATGTTTATTCTTATACAGTGAATTAGGATAAACAAATTGATAAATGAAACTTTTATCTTCCTTACTTTCTCAATTAAACATTTTCCACACGCCTTTTTCTTCTTTAAATAAACATTTTGTACTCATTTTCTTAACTAGCCAAAAATATCTTAATTTGAAAACAACCTTATATTAAATTTTTTATAACCATATAAGGTTACAAGTCCAGTGTCAGACTAACAACATGTTTTGAAATATAATCTGTTATGAATTATATTTGTAAAAGCGTTATATACATAAAAATATTTATCCACAAATAATTTAATTATGTAAATAAATATTAATTTAGTCTAATGTAGATTGTGTTATTTTAAGACACAATAAATCATATTATCTCTAAAATGATACCAACATTATCACGTTCAAATTTAAATCCTTGTAATTTTATTTTTAGTATTAATTTATTTTTGAAAATTGCAACAATTTAGTTTAATTTAATTAATTAATTTTTTATATAGGAATATATTTTTCTGGAATTATTAAAAAATAATCACGAAGACATTTTTATATGTAAAAATATTCCGATTACCAGTAAAAAAAGTTTTATACAATATGAATATTTACTATTCAAAAAGAAAAAAATAGGAATAAAAATTAAAACATGTTCATTATATTGAGACTAAAATCCTTAATTATAGTTTGTTTCAAAAACATGAGAAAAAAAAATACTGTATTAAATATTTAATATATTTAATGTTACAGAGGCAATGTGATGTGGCAGTGGAAGTGCGACATGTCATCACTGAACATAACAATTTTTAATATAGTTCCTGTATTTATTATTTTTATCCAAATTTAGTCCCAATTTATTTAAAATTAAAACAATTTCACCCTTATTCAAATTGAGACAAAATTTAACCTTTATCTAAATGTCACAATGATATTTTTAACAAGATTAAATTTTTATTTTACATTAAACTTTATTTAAATATTGTTTTAAATATTTATATATTAATAATTTATAGGCAAATGTTAGAGTATGTTTAAACATAACAACTTTATAAATTGAATTGTATAATTTTAAATAATATATTTATTTTAAATTTTTATAAAATTGTTTTAAAATTTTATATTTAAATTTATAAAGTTGTTATTTTTAAAATGAACTCTAACATTTATATATAAATTATAGATATATACATATTTAAAACAAAATTTAAAATAAAGTTCAATGCAAAATATATATTTAAATAAACTTAATTTTTTAAAAAAGATCAATCATAATAAAAATACCATTGTAAAATTTATATAAAGATTAAATTTGGTATATGGATGAAATTGATTCAGTTTAAAAAAAATTAGGACCAAATTGAAATAAAATAACAAATACAAATACTACATTGAGACTTTTCACACACGTGACATTATCACATCACATTGCCTCTGCCACATGACACAATGTTAGTTTGACACGTGACAATTTTTTTAAATTATAAAAAAAAAATTAAAAAAAAAACCTGGTGCTGACACATGACACATAGTTAACGATGTTAATGTACTATTAACGAAAATGACTTAATTGTAATGAATTTTCCAAAGTAAGACCTGATTGAGACAAAAAAGAAAAAGGAGGACCGACTTGAGATTTTCCTACAAAAATAGAGATTAGTGAAATAATTTAACCTTATAAATATTTAAAAAGATTAAATTTTCACCGACCTAAGAACTTAACTAAATTAAACTCACTAATAATAGAAGACGATATACTAATTATTAAAATACAAACACTTAAGTAATGAATTTATTGTCTAAGTAAATAAAATAAAATAAAAAGGTAAATGTGGGGAAGTAATTCAAATATATCTTAGATATGGGCTAAGGGCTCTCTAGTTTAAGTGGTAGAGTATATGGCAAAGTCCCTGATAGAACATGTTGTGTGGTTTAATTTTGTATGATGCAACAAATTGCGGTACAACTTATTATTTAGTCACAACCTAAGTGAGTGGTGAATAATCATGATAATATTTGTATTGTGAATGAATATTTTCTTATTAAAAGTATCGATGCTTAACTGTAGTGTGTTAGTAGAATCTGATCCCATGAGTGGTATGTCTCATTTGAAGGTGTCATTCTCATTCTTAATAGTTTATAAGATTTATAATAATTAATTCAACTCATATTAGTTCAGCGAGAGTTTCTAATTCTTTGACATCTAAGAAAGAGACATATTGTGTTGTAGAATTGAAAATAACTTCTAAGTAAACTAATATACTTAATGACAAAGAAGATACTAATACAGAAGATAATGATGAGTTGGATTTATAAGAATAGATTAACTTTTTTTTTCTGTATGAATTTCACATTATATAATGATTTTCGTGAATAAAATTATGAGTTTTTTTTTTTTTTTTTTTTTTTTTGTTTTGTTTTTTT
>Ga0214544_1003860_pt1 | contig 30579 bp, 7 predicted proteins | sample CNSS3metaG_FD_160074 | JGI IMG/M metagenome (GOLD analysis project Ga0214544, IMG submission 160074) | Root nodule microbial communities from cowpea collected in UCLA plant growth center, Los Angeles, California, USA - CNSS3 | ecosystem: Host-associated > Plants > Roots > Nodule | place: USA...
TTTATTTATATATATATTTAAAATAACACCGATACGAAAATATATGGTAGAAGACATCAAAATCCCAACCATGGAAGAATCATCATATACATGAACAACCACACAAAAAATTCAGAAATAAACATGTGAGCTCCCCTTACACAAATAATTTAACTCCAAAAGTAAATTTCACAAATTTACCATCCCATAATCACTTTGAAATCTTAGTTTGAACACAGTCAAACAATAACAAAAAGAAGGTTTAGCCCCCCTTTCATGCTTTCACGTTCATGATATAATTGCAAAATAAAACAAAATAAAATAAATCTACTAATGACATAATCAGGACTTGAACCCAAGTCCACTCGACATAATCAAGTACTCTAAACCACTTAGGTTAACATTGTTTCTTGTCTAGGATTTATCAAAGAACTCTCGTATGGTAGTCTCAACCCCTCATTTCTTATACTCTATTAGTTATTAATTTTTATGAATTTCCTGGATCTCACAACTGCCCCTCCCAACTTTTTTAACTTTTTTTTTATGGTTTATGTATTTAAATTTTTTTAAATTATATATATTTTTAAGTTTTTAAAATTATGTTTAAATTATGTGTATCATTTTAAATTAGATAGTGATCTACTAAAAATTAATAAAAATCAAATTAGATATTTTTTTTTTCTTTTATAAAGTATAATATTTAATATTAATGAATAGTGCAATATAAAATTAAATATAATGAAGAAAAAAATTGTTAAGATAATTTTTATTTTTCTTTACATTTTTTTTTGTTTTTTCACGTGTTGTACTTATGTCTTACTCTTACCTGATTACTTTTGTTACTGAGAAAAAAAAAGAGTTAATCATAAACTCATTATTTTGTCCTCATCTTTTTCATATCTTCTCTTATTCTTAAAGGAAAAAAAATCACTTAGTAATGCAATACTTGTTTATTATTTAGCCCTATTTTTTTATCTTATTATCCTTTTGTATATTCATTTTTGAATATAAAAGAGCAAATAATGTATTATGTGATTTTTTATAGAGGGTTTTTAATTGTAATTTGATTATCATAATTTTTTTTAATAATTTATGTCTCTCAATTTTTTATTAGATTATAATAAATTATTTTTAGTCTTAAACTTGTTTTATAAATAGGTATATTAATAAAACAAAAATAAAATAATAAATTTATTTTTTAAAATTGATAAAAAAGAAGTGAAGATGAGAAGAAGACAATAAGGTTGTTCATCGCATAAACATAACAATGATCAAATGAAAGCTTGTGATGACTTTTGAATTGATATGTGCATATTTGTAAAATGGAAAATGAATATTTTGCACATAATATGGTTATTTACACTGAATAAAAATAGCTAAAAATGTAGTTATGATTCAATTATTTGATAAGTTCAAGAATATGAAAAAATGAATGACAATATTATTTGGATATATGTATTTTCTGTTATAATGACAGCTATATTAAATTATGTGTTAATTTCTACTGAATTAGTGACAAAAATGTTAAATATATAAATTGAGTATATTACTTTGGCTCCCCCAGAAAGTTTGGCCAAGATCCGCCACATTTATGTCTGCAATTTAATTTTTAGCATAATTATGAAAATGATGTAAAAATAACGAAAATTTGAAGTTATAAAATAAGGTTTAAAAAGTAATTTTTAAATACAAATTTTTTATTACATTACCTTTTAAATATATTTTTATCAAAATATGTTACTTTTAATTATACATTTTCATATTTTTCCTACGATAAATCAAACTTATATAATGACAATTTTTAATTATTTTTAAAATAAAGTACAATTTGATAATCTTCTTTTTCTTTCATTTAAATATAATTTTTAATCTATCACATCCATCAAAACACTCACAAACTTTAACAAACTTTACTCTTAATCCACCCACTTTCACCTTTAATCCACTTAAAGTGAACTACACAAACTTCACACTGTAATCCACTTGATGTCATCCTCTCCCTCTCCATCGAATCAACCTTGAAGGAGAGAGAAGAGAAGGGAGAGGGAAATTCTTCTATTTTTAAATCATCTCTGTTATGTCTTGTTTTGAAGGTGATATCAAGATTACAATTATGTTTGCAATTTATTTTTCAACTTAATTATGAAAATGATGTAAAAATATGACTTTTCAAATTATTTTTACAAAAATAATTAATAACGAAAATTAGAAAATTGTTCTAAAATAAGGTTTAAAAAGTAATTATTAATTATAAAACTTTTTATTACATTATTTTATAATTTTTTTTAAGCTTAATTATGAAAATGATGTAAAAATATGGCTTTTGAAATTATTTTTACAAAAATAATTAATAACGAAAGTTTAAAAATTGTTCTAAAATAAGGTTTAAAAAGTTATTATTAATTATAAAATTTTTTATTACATTATTTTATAAATATTTTTTTATTAAAATATTTTATTTATATTTATACATATTAATACTTTTTCTACCACAAATCAAACTTATAGAATGATAATTTTTAATCATTTTTAAATTAAAGCACATTTTGGTAATCTTGTTTTTCCTTCATTTAAATATAATTTTTAATCTATCATGTGAAACTCCACTTTCCCCTCTTCCCTTTTCTTTTTCTTCTTTCCCTTTCACTCTCTCTATACTTCTGCTGCCACTCTCACAGACCAACTCATTCCACTCCACTCTTTTCCATTTCTGTTTTCTCTATCCTCACTCTAAACAAGTGAATTAATCCATTCTCCAATTTTGCAGCAGTAAATAAACCTGAAACAAGGGCAGAAGCTTGTCCCATAATTGAATCTCTTCCTTGATCCATGTAAGTTAACTCCAATTTCCCCAATTCCCTTGAATTTCTAATTCTGGAACTCTATCCATGCTAAGTCAGACTAGGATTATATTCTCACCTTGTGAACCTGTATTTCAGCTCCTTAGGTGTTGAAATGATGTTTGAATTGCATGAATTGGTGAGTGTTAATTTTTGTGTGAAGAATCTAGGCTCCTACATGTGGGAACAGGTTCGTAATCTGGTATTTTCGCCTAGGCGAATGACTCTCGCCTAAGCGAAAATACTAGAAAACCCACCTTGTTCCTACGTGAAGCCTCGCCTAGGCGAGCTTAGGTCGCTTGAGCGAGAGACACTCTCGTCTAAGCGAACCAGCTTAGCCTGAGCGAGAGTTCGCCCAGGTTTTTATTTTTGCCACTGTTAGAGCCTCGCTCAAGCGAGACTGACTCGCCTAAGCGAGATGGCCTCTCGCCTGGGCTAGATTGTCTAGCTTGAGCGAGAATCACTAAAGTGGGAGGTTTGTTGTTCTGTTGTAAAGAATGAAGTTATATGTCTAAATGAAACTTTGCACCACTAGTCTCTTATATGCTTGAAATGTTATGTTAATATTTTGTGTGGTGAAATTTGATGAACATGAATTAAGAGGGGTTGTGGTTGAATGGAATTTCAAGGGAAATTCAGATGAGTATGTTAGTGTGTGTAAGGACGTGAGGAATCCATATTGGTTTGTATCTTGAAACTCCAATAATCATTCACGCTCAAATAGAGCAGAATGGATTATGTCGTGAGGAGTAGCAGGAGGTCCTAGTCTTTGAACTTGATCAAGTCTTAGACGCGAAGGGGACTTACCTTGGGAGTGGTTGGGTGATAACCCCTTGTGCCCAAACTCTGTAGAGTTTGGAAACCTTCACAGGTACAAGCCACCAAGAGCTCCAATGTCGCTTACATAATTCGGATATCGAGTCTAAAATTATATATAATTGAGCTATGTTTTATGAATGATATGTATGATATGGACTGTATGATTTCTCTGAATTCAATTAGCTTACACTTCTTTTTTATGTTGTTTTCCCTGTGTGTTCTCCTTTGCAATGATCACCTACAGTTGGTGTGAGCAGAACTGAATCCAGATGAAGACACCCCTCCCTTGGACAGGAGCTGATCTTGGGCTTGGAAGTTCAGTAGTGACTTTTTGAGTTAGGTTCCTTGGAGTATAAGTTGTATGAATTGAGTTTTCCTTGTATATATCATCTCCCCCTCCTTCCCATCAATCTTGACGGAGAGAGAGGGGAAGGAAGATGAGAGAATTCCTCTATTTTTCAATCATCTTTGTTATGCAATGATTTGAGGGTGATATAAAGATTACTATTATGTCCGCAATTTTTTTTTTCAGCTTAATTATGAAAATGATGTAAAAATATGCCTTTTGAAATTATTTTAAAAAAAATAATTAATAACGAAAATTTTACAATTGTAATAAAATAAGGTTTAAAAAGTAATTAGTAATTATAAATTTTTTTATTACATTATTTTATAAATATTTTTTTAATGAAATATGTTATTTTCAATTATACATATTAATATTTTTTTACAAGAAATCAAACTTATATAATGATAATTTTTAATCATATTTAAAATAAAGGACAATTTGGTGATCTTGTTTTTTGTTGATTTAAATATAATTTTTAATCTATCACATCCATCAAATCACTCACAAACTTCAACAAAATTTACTCTAAATCCTCTCACTTTCACCTTTAATCCCCTTAAAGTGAATAAGACAAGCTTAACACTCTAATCCACTTGAATTCATCATCTCCCTCTCCCTCCAACCAACCTTGACGGAGAGAGAGGTGAAGGAAGATGAAAATTCTTCTATTTTTCCACCATCTCTGTTATGCAATGGTTTGAGGGTGATATCAAGATTACAATTATGTGCGCAATTTATTTTCAGCCTAATTATGAAAATAATGTAAATATATGGCTTTTGAAATTATTTTTAAAAAAATAATTAATAACAAATTTGAAAATTGTTCTAAAATAAGGTTTAAAAAGTAATTAGTAGTTATAAATTTTTTTATTACATTATTTTATAAATATTGTTTTAATAAACTATTTTATTTTCATTTATACATATTAATATTTTTTTTCTACCACAAATCACACTTATAAAATGATAATTTTGAATCATTTTTAAAATAAAGCAAAATTGGGTAATCTTGTTTTTCCTTGATTTAAATATATTTTTTAATCTATCACACCATCAAATCACTCTCAAACTTTAACAAACTTTACTCTAAAACCACCCTCTTTCACTTTTAATCAATTTAAAGTGAACAACACAAACTTCACACTCTAATCCACTTTAATTGATCATCTCCCTCTCCTTCCAATCAACCTTGACGGAGAGAGAGGGAAAGGAAGATGAAAATTCCTCTATTTTTCAATCATCTTTGTTATGCCATGATTTGAGGGTGATATAAAGATTACTATTACGTCCGCAATTTATTTTTCAGCTTAATTATGAAAATGATGTAAAAATATGCCTTTTGAAATTATTGTTACAAAAATAATTAATAACGAAAATTTTAAAATTGTAATAAAATAAGGTTTAAATAGTAATTAGTAATTATAAATTTTTTATTACATTATTTTTTAATGAAATATGTTATTTTCATTTATACATATTTATATTTTTTTCTACAACAAATCAAACTTATATAATGATAATTTTTCCATCATCTCTGTTATGCAATGGTTTGAGGGTGATATCAAGATTACAATTATGTGCGCAATTTATTTTCAGCTTAATTATGAAAATGATGTAAATATATGGCTTTTGAAGTTATTTTTACAAAAATAAATAATGACGAAAATTTCAAAATTGTTCTAAAATAAGGTTTAAAAGTAATTATTAATTATAAAATTTTTTATTACATTATTTTCTAAATATTTTTTTAATAAAATATTTTATTTCCATTTATACATTTTAATATTTTTTTCTACGACAAATCAAACTTATATAATGATAATTTTTATTTTTTTTAAAATAAAGTACAATTTGATAATCTTGTTTTTCCCTCATTTAAATATAATTTTTAATTCATCACATCGCTCAAATCACTCACAAACTTTAACAAATTTTACTCTAAATTCATCCATTTTCACCTTTAATCCACTTAAAGTGAACCACACAAACTTCACAACATAATTCACTTGATTTCATCCTCTCCCTCCAATCAACCTTTAGGGAGAGAGAGGGGAAGGAAGGAAGAAATTCCTCTATTTTTCAATCATCTCTGTTATGCCATGCTTTGAAGGTGATATCAAGATTACAATTATGTCCGCAATTTATTTTTCAGCTTAATTATGAAAGTGATGTAAAAATATGACTTTTAAAATTATTTTCACAAAAAGTAATTAATAACAAAAATTTGAAAATTTCTCTAAAATAAGGTTTAAAAATTAATTATTAATTATAAAATTATTTATTACATTATTTTATAAATACTTTTTTAATAAAATATTTTATTTTCATTCATACATATAAATATTTTTTCTACAACAAATCAAACTTATACAATGATAATTTTTAATCATTTTTAAAATATAGGGCATTTGGTAATTTTTTTTCCTTGATTTAAATATAATTTTTAATCTATCACATCCATCAAATCACTCACAAATTTTAACAAACTTTACTCTAAATCCACCCTCTTACACATTTAATCTACTTAAAGTGAACAACACAAACTTCAAACTCTAATCCACTTGAATTGATCATCTCCCTCTCCCTCCAATCAACCTTGAGGGAGAAAGAGGGGAAGGAAGAAGGAGATTCTTCTATTTTTAAATCATCTATGTTATGCCATGCTTTGAGGGTGATATCAAGATTTTAATTATGTCCGCAATTTATTTTTCAGCTTAATTATGAAAATGATGTAAAAATACAGCTTTTAAAATTATTTTTACAAAAATAAATAATGACGAAAATTTCAAAATTGTTCTAAAATAAGGTTTAAAAAGTAATTATTAATTATAAAAATTTTTGTTACATTATTTTCTAATTTTTTTTTAATATAATATTTTATTTCCATTTATACATTTTAATATTTTTTTCTACGAAAATCAAACTTATATAATGATAATATATTTTTAAATAATGGACAATTTGGTAATCTTGTTCTTCCCTCATTTAAATATAATTTTTAATCTATCACATCCATCAAATTACTCATAAACTTTAACAAACTTTACTCTCAATCCTTCCACTTTCACCTTTAATCCGCTTAAAGTGAACCACACAAACTTCGCACGATAACTCACTTGATGTCATCCTCTCCCTCCAATTAATCATGAGGGAGAGAGATGGGAAGCAAGAGGGAAATTCCTCTATTTTTCAATCATCTCTGTTATGTTTTGGTTTGAGGGTGATATCAAGATTACAATTACATCTGCAAGTTATTTTTCAGCTTAATTATGAAAATGATGTAAAAATATGACTTTTAAAATTATTTTTACATAAATAATTAATAACAAAATTTTGAAAATTGTTCTAAAATAAGGTTTAAAAAGTAATTATTAATTATAAAAATTTTTATTACATTATTTTCTAAATTTTTTTTAATACATTATTTTATTTCCATTTATACATTTTAATATTTTTTTCTACGAAATTCAAACTTATATAATGATAATTTTTTTTTTAAATAATGGACAATTTGGTAATCTGGTTTTTCCCTCATTTAAATATAATTTTTAATCTATCACATCCATCAAATTACTCACAAACTTTAAAAAATTTACTCTCAATCCTTCCACTTTCACCTTTAATCCACTTAAAGTGAACCACACAAACTTCACACAATAACTTCACACAAACTTCACACGAAATTATATCAAGATAAATTTTAATCATATTTAAAATAAAGGACAATTTGGTAATCTTGTTTTTTCATGAATTAAATATAATTTTTAATCTATCACATCCATCAAATCACTCACAAACTTTACTCTAAATCCACTAACTTGGACCTTTAATCCCCTTAAAGTGAACAAGACAAGTTTCACACTCTAATCCACTTGAATTCATCCTATCCCTCTCCCTCCAATCAATGATTTGGGAGAGAGAGGGCAAGGACGAGGGAAATTCGTTTATTTTTCAATCATCTCTGTTATGCAATGGTTTGAAGGTAACATCAAGATTACAATTCTGTCCGCAATTTATTTTTCAGCATAATTATGAAAGGATGTCAAAATAAAAAAAAAATTCAAAATTGTTATAAAATAAGGTTTAAAAAGTAATTTTTAATTATAAAATTTTTTATTACATTTTTTTAATATTTTTTTATTAAAATATGTTACTTTCATTTATGCATTTTCCTATTTTTTCTACGATAAATCAAACTTATATAATGATAGTTTTTAATTATTTTTAAAATAAAGTACAATTTGGTAATCTTGTTTTTTCTTGATTTCAATATAATTTTTAATATATCACATCCATCAAATCACTCACAAACTTGAATAAAATTTACTTTTAATCCACCAACTTTCACCATTAATCAACTTAAAGTGAACAACACAAACTTCACACTGTAATCCATTTGATGTCATCCTCTCCTCCTTCATCCCATCAACCTGGAGGGAGAGAGAGGGGAAAGAAGAGGGAAATTCTTCTATTTTTAAATCATCTCTGTTATGTCTTGGTTTGAGGGTGATATCAAGATGACAATTATGTCCGCAATTTATTTTTCAGCTTAATTATGAAAATGATGTAAAAATAACAAGAAATTGAAAATTGTTATAAAATAAGGTTAAAAAAGTAATTTTTAATTATAAATTTTTCTATTACATTATCTTTTAAATATTTTTTTATTAAAATATGTTACTTTCATTTATTCAATTTCATATTTTTTCTGCAACAAATCAAACTTATACAATGATAATATTTAATCATTTTTAAAATAAAGGATAATTTCGTAATCTTGTTTTTCCTTGATTTAAATTTAATTTTTAATCTATCACATCTATCAAATCACTCACAAACTTTAACAAACTTTACTCTAAATCCACCCTCTTTCACCTTTAATCCACGAACAACACAAAATTCACACTCTAATCCATTTGAATTCATCATCTCCCTCTCCCTCCAATAAACCTTGATTAAGAGAGGGGAAGGAAGAGGGATATTCTTTTGTTTTTAGCTCATCCCTATCATGTCTGGGTTTGAGGGTGAAATCAAGATTACAATTATGTCCGCAATAGAATTTTCAGCTTAATTATAAAAATTATGTAAAAATATGACTTTTCAAATTATTTTTACAAAAATAAATAATAATGAAAATTTGAAAATTGTTATAAAATAAGGTTTAAAGAGTAATTTTTAATTATAATTTTTTTTATTAAATTATCTTTTAAATATTTTTTTATTAAAATATGTTACTTTCATTTATACATTTTCATATTTGTTCCACGATAAATCAAACTTATATAATGATCATTTTTAGTTATTTTTAAAAGAAAGTATAATTTGGTAATCTTTTTTTAGTGATTTAAATATAATTTTTAATCTATCAAATCCATCAAATCACTCACAAATTTCAACAAACTTTACGCTAAATTCGCTCACTTTCACCCTTAATCCCGTTAAAGTGAAGAAGACAAGCTTCACACTCTAATCCACATAAATTCATCCTATCCGTATCCGTCTCGCTCCAATCAACGATGACGTACAAAGGGGAAAGAAGAGGGAAATTCCTCTATTTTTCAGTCATGTTTGTTATGCAATGGTTCGGGGGTGATGTAAAGATTACAATTATGTCCGCAATTTATTTTTTAGCATAATTATGAAAACGATGTAAAAATAACGAAAATTTGAAAATTTTTATAAAAGAAGCTTTAAAAAGTAATTTTTAATTATAAATTTTTTTACTAAATTATCTTTTAAATATTTTTTTTTATTAAAATATGTTACTTTCATTTATTCAATTTCATATTTTTTCTACAACAAATGAAACTTATAAAATGATAATTTTTAATCATTTTTAAAATAAAGGACAATTTGGTAATCTTGTTTTTCCTTGATTTATATATAATTTTTAATTTATCACATCCATCAAATCACTGACAAACTTTAACAAACTTTACTCTAAATCCACCCTCTTTCACCTTTAATCTACGAACAACACAAAATTCACACTCTAATCCACTTGAATTCATCATCTCCCTCTCCCTCGAATCAACCTTGATTAAGAGAGGGGGGAGGAAGAGGGAAATTCTTCTATTTTTAAATCATCTATGTTATGTGTTGGTTTGATGGTGATATTAAGATTACAAAGATGTTCGCAATTTATTTTTCAGCTTAATTATGAAAATGATGTAAAAATATGACTTTTCATATTATTTTTACAAAAATAATTAATAACGAAAATTTGAAAATTGATCTAAAATAAGGTTTAAAAAGTAATTATTAATTATAAAGTTTTTTGTTACATTATTTTATAAATCTTTTTGTAATAAAATATTTTATTTTCATTTACACATATTAATATTTTTTTCTACAATAAATCAAACTTATATAATGATAAATTTTAATTATTTTTAAAATAAAGTACAATTTGGTAATCTTATTTTTTTATGATTTAAATATAACTTCTAATCTATCACATACATCAAATCACTCACAAACTTTACTCTAAATTCACTCACTTTCACCCTTAATCACCTTAAAGTGAACAATAGAAGTTTCACACTCTAATCCACATAAATTCATCCTATCCATATCCCTCTCCCTCCAATCAACGATGACGGACAGAGGGAAAAAAAAGGGAAATACCTCTATTTTTCAATCATGTCTATTACGCAATGGTTCGGGGCTGATATCAAGATTACAGTTATGTCCGCAATTCATTTTTTAGCATAATTATGAAAACGATGTAAGAATAACGAAAATTTGAAAATTGTTATAAAATAAGTTTTAAAAAGTAATTTTTAATTATAAAATCTTTTACTAAATTATCTTTTAAATATTTTTTTATTAAAATATGTTACTTTCATTTATACGTTTTCATATTTTTTTCTACCATAAATCCAACTTATATAATGATAATTTTTAATTATTTATAAAATAAAGTACAATTTGGTAATCTTGTTTTCTTTGATTTCAATATAATTTTTAATCTATCACATCCATCAAATCACTCACAAACATTCACAAACTTTACTCTAAATCAACCCACTTTCACCTCTAATCCACTTAAAGTGAACAACACAAAGTTCACACTCTACTCCACTTGAATTCATCATCTCCCCCTCCAATCAACCTTGACGGAGAGAGAGGGGAAGGAAGAGGAATATTCTTCTGTTTTTAAATCATCTCTATCATGTCTGGGTTTGAAGGTGATATCAACATTACAATTATGTCCGCAATTTAATTTTCAGCTTAATTATGAAAATGATGAAAAAATATGACTTTTCAAATTATTTTTACAAAAATAAATAATAATGAAAATTTGAAAATTGTTATAAAATAAGGTTTAAAAAGTAATTTTTAATTATAATTTTTTTTATTAAATTATCTTTTAAATATTTTTTTATTAAAATATGTTACTTTCATTTATACATTTTCATATTTATTCCACGATAAATCAAACTTATATAATGATCATTTTTAGTTATTTTTAAAATAAAGTATAATTTGGTAATCTTTTTTTAGTGATTTAAATATAATTTTTAATCTATCAAATCCATCAAATCACTCACAAATTTCAACAAACTTTACGCTAAATTCGCTCACTTTCACCCTTAATCCCGTTAAAGTGAAGAAGACAAGCTTCACACTCTAATCCACATAAATTCATCCTATCCGTATCCGTCTCGCTCCAATCAACGATGACGGACAAAGGGGAAAGAAGAGAGAAATTCCTCTATTTTTCAGTCATGTTTGTTATGCAATGGTTCGTGGGTGATGTAAAGATTACAATTATGTCCGCAATTTATTTTTTAGCATAATTATGAAAACGATGTAAAAATAACGAAAATTTGAAAATTTTTATAAAATAAGCTTTAAAAAGTAATTTTTAATTATAAATTTTTTTACTAAATTATCTTTTAAATATTTTTTTTTATTAAAATATGTTACTTTCATTTATTCAATTTCATATTTTTTCTACAACAAATCAAACTTATACAATGATAATTTTTAATCATTTTTAAAATAAAGGACAATTTGGTAATCTTGTTTTTCCTTGATTTAAATATAATTTTTAATCTATCACATCCATCAAATCACTGACAAACTTTAACAAACTTTACTCTAAATCCACCCTCTTTCACCTTTAATCTACGAACAACACAAAATTCACACTCTAATCCACTTGAATTCATCATCTCCCTCTCCCTCGAATCAACCTTGATTAAGAGAGGGGGGAGGAAGAGGGAAATTCTTCTATTTTTAAATCATCTATGTTATGTGTTGGTTTGATGGTGATATTAAGATTACAAAGATGTTCGCAATTTATTTTTCAGCTTAATTATGAAAATGATGTAAAAATATGACTTTTCATATTATTTTTACAAAAATAATTAATAACGAAAATTTGAAAATTGATCTAAAATAAGGTTTAAAAAGTAATTATTAATTATAAAGTTTTTTGTTACATTATTTTATAAATCTTTTTGTAATAAAATATTTTATTTTCATTTACACATATTAATATTTTTTTCTACAATAAATCAAACTTATATAATGATAAATTTTAATTATTTTTAAAATAAAGTACAATTTGGTAATCTTATTTTTTTATGATTTAAATATAATTTCTAATCTATCACATACATCAAATCACTCACAAACTTCAACAAACTTTACTCTAAATTCACTCACTTTCACCCTTAATCACCTTAAAGTGAACAAGAGAAGCTTCACACTCTAATCCACATAAATTCATCCTATCCATATCCCTCTCCCTCCAATCAACGATGACGGACAAAGGGAAAAAAAGGGAAATTTCTCTATTTTTCAATCATGTCTATTATGCAATGGTTCGAGGATGATATCAAGATTACAATTATGTCCGCAATTTATTTTTTAGCATAATTATGAAAATGATGTAAAAATAACGAAAATTTGAAAATTGTTATAAAATAAGGTTTAAAAAGTAATTTTTAATTATAAAATCTTTTACTAAATTATCTTTTAAATTCTTTTTTATTAAAATATGTTACTTCATTTATACATTTTCATATTTTTTTCTACAATAAATCAAACTTATATAATGATAATTTTTAATTATTTATAAAATAAAGTACAATTTGGTAATCTTGTTTTCTTTGATTTAAATTTAATTTTTAATCTATCACATCCATCAAATCACTCACAAACATTCACAAACTTTACTCTAAATCAACCCACTTTCACCTCTAATCCACTTAAATTGAACAACAAAAAGTTCACACTCTACTCCTCGTGAATTCATCATCTCCCCCTCCAATCAACCTTGACGAAGAGAGAGAGGCGAAGGAAGAGGGATATTCTTCTATTTTTAAATCATCTCTATCATGTCTTGGGTTGAGGGTGATATCAAGATTAAAATTATATCCGCAATTTAATTTTCAGCTTAATTATGAAAATGATGTAAAAATATGACTTTTCAAATTATTTTTACAAAAATAAATAATAATGAAAATTTGAAATTTTTTATAAAATAAGGTGTAAAAAGTAATTTTTAATTAATTTTTTTTATTAAATTATCTTTTAAATATTTTTTTATTAAAATATGTTTCTTTCACTTATACATTTTCATATTTGTTACACGATAAATCAAACTTATATAATGACCATTTTTAATTATTTTTAAAATAAAGTATAATTTGGTAATCTTTTTTTTTTATGATTTAAATATAATTTTTAATCTATCAAATCCATCAAATCACTCACAAATTTTAACAAACTTTACTCTAAATTCGGTCACTTCCACCCTTAATCTCGTTAAAGTGAAGAAGACAAGCTTCACACCCTAATCCACATAAATTAATCCTATCCATATCCCTCTCCCTCCAATCAATGATGACGTATAGAGGGGAAAGAAGAGGGAAATTGCTCTATTTTTCAATCATGTGTGTTATGCAATGGTTCAGGCGTAATGTCAAGATTGCAATTATGTCCGCAATTTTGTTTTTTAGCATAATTATGAAAACGATGTAAAAATAACAAAAATTTGAAAATTGTTATAGAACAAGGTTTAAAAAGTAATTTTTAATTATAATTTTTTTTACTAAATTATCTTTTAAATATTTTTTTATTAAAATATGTTACTATCATTTATACATTTTCATATTTTTTTCAACAATAAATCCAACTTATATATTGATAATTTTTAATTATTTTTAAAATAAAGTACAATTTGGTAATCTTGTTTTCTTTGATTTCAATAGAATTTTTAATCTATCACATCCATCAAATCACTCACAAACATCCACAAACTTTACTCTAAATCAACCCACTTTCACCTCTAATCCACTTAAAGTAAACAACACAAATTCACACTCTACTCCACTTGAATTCATCATCTCCCCCTCCAATCAACCTTGACGGAGAGAGAGGGGAAGGAAGAGGCATATTCTTCTGTTTTTTAAATCTTGGTTTGAGGGTGATATGAAGATTACAATTATGTCCGTAATTTAATATTTAGCTCAATTATGAAAATGATGTAAAAATATGACTTTGCAAATTATTTTTAAAAAAATAAATAATAATGAAAATTTGAAAATTGTTATAAAATAAGGTTTAAAAAGTAATTTTTAATTATAAATTTTTTTATTAAATTATCTTTTAAATATTTTTTTATTAAAATATGTTACTTTCAATTATACATTTTCATATTTGTTCCACGATAAATCAAATTTATACAATGATCATATTTAGTTATTTTTAAAATAAAGTATAATTTGGTAATCTTGTTTTTTTATGATTTAAATATAATTTCTAATCTATCACATACCTGAAATCACTCACAAACTTCATCAAACTTTACTCTAAATTCACTCACTTTCACCCTTAATCCCCTTAAAGTGAACAAGAGAAGTTTCACACTCTAATCCACATAAATTCATCCTATCCATATCCCTCTCTCTCCAATCAACGATGACGGACAGAGGGAAAAAAAAGGGAAATACCTCTATTTTTCAATCATGTCTATTATGCAATGGTTCGGGGGTGATATCAAGATTACAGTTATGTCCGCAATTCATTTTTTAGCATAATTATGAAAACGATGTAAGAATAACGAAAATTTGAAAATTGTTATAAAATAAGGTTTAAAAAGTAATTTTTAATTATAAAATCTTTTACTAAATTATCTTTTAAATACTTTTTTATTAAAATATGTTACTTTCATTTATACATTTTCATATTTTCTTCTACAATAAATCCAACTTATATAATGATAATTTTTAATTATTTATAAAATAAAGTACAATTTGGTAATCTTGTTTTCTTTGATTTCAATATAATTTTTAATCTATCACATCCATCAAATCACTCACAAAAATTCACAAACTTTACTCTAAATCAACTCACTTTCACCTCTAATCCACTTAAAGTGAACAACACAAAGTTCACACCCTACTCCACTTGAATTCATCATCTCCCCCTCCAATCAACCTTGACGGAGAGAGAGAGGGGAAGGAAGAGGGATATTCTTCTGTTTTTAAATCATCTCTATCATGTCTGGGTTTGAAGGTGATATCAACATTACAATTATGTCCGCAATTTAATTTTCAGCTTAATTATGAAAATGATGTAAAAATATGACTTTTCAAATTATTTTTACAAACATAAATAATAATGAAAATTTGAAAATTGTTATAAAATAAGGTTTAAAAAGTAATTTTTAATTATAATTTTTTTTATTAAATTATCTTTTAAATATTTTTTTATTAAAATATGTTACTTTCATTTATACATTTTCATATTTATTCCACGATAAATCAAACTTATATAATGATCATTTTTAGTTATTTTTAAAATAAAGTATAATTTGGTAATCTTTTTTTAGTGATTTAAATATAATTTTTAATCTATCAAATCCATCAAATCACTCACAAATTTCAACAAACTTTACGCCAAATTCGCTCACTTTCACCCTTAATCCCGTTAAAGTGAAGAAGACAAGTTTCACACTCTAATCCACATAAATTCATCCTATCCGTATCCGTCTTGCTCCAATCAACGATGACGGACAAAGGGGAAAGAAGAGGGAAATTCCTCTATTTGTCAGTCATGTTTGTTATGCAATGATTCGGGAGTGATGTAAAGATTACAATTATGTCCGTAATTTATTTTTTAGCATAATTATGAAAATGATGTAAAAATAACGAAAATTTGAAAATTGTTATAAAATAAGCTTTAAAAAGTAATTTTTAATTATAAATTTTTTTACTAAATTATCTTTTAAATATTTTTTTTTATTAAAATATGTTACTTTCATTTATTCAATTTCATATTTTTTCTACAACAAATCAAACTTATACAATGATAATTTTTAATCATTTTTAAAATAAAGGACAATTTGGTAATCTTGTTTTTCCTTGATTTAAATATAATTTTTAATCTATCACATCCATCAAATCACTGACAAACTTTAACAAACTTTACTCTAAATCCACCCTCTTTCACCTTTAATCTACGAACAACACAAAATTCACACTCTAATCCACTTGAATTCATCATCTCCCTCTCCCTCGAATCAACCTTGATTAAGAGAGGGGGGAGGAAGAGGGAAATTCTTCTATTTTTAAATCATCTATGTTATGTGTTGGTTTGATGGTGATATTAAGATTACAAAGATGTTCGCAATTTATTTTTCAGCTTAATTATGAAAATGATGTAAAAATATGACTTTTCATATTATTTTTACAAAAATAATTAATAACGAAAATTTGAAAATTGATCTAAAATAAGGTTTAAAAAGTAATTATTAATTATAAAGTTTTTTGTTACATTATTTTATAAATCTTTTTGTAATAAAATATTTTATTTTCATTTACACATATTAATATTTTTTTCTACAATAAATCAAACTTATATAATGATAAATTTTAATTATTTTTAAAATAAAGTACAATTTGGTAATCTTATTTTTTTATGATTTAAATATAATTTCTAATCTATCACATACATCAAATCACTCACAAACTTCAACAAACTTTACTCTAAATTCACTCACTTTCACCCTTAATCACCTTAAAGTGAACAAGAGAAGCTTCACACTCTAATCCACATAAATTCATCCTATCCATATCCCTCTCCCTCCAATCAACGATGACGGACAGAGGGGAAAAAAAGGGAAATTTCTCTATTTTTCAATCATGTCTATTATGCAATGGTTCGAGGGTGATATCAAGATTACAATTATGTCCGCAATTTATTTTTTAGCATAATTATGAAAATGATGTAAAAATAACGAAAATTTGAAAATTGTTATAAAATAAGGTTTAAAAATTCATTTTTAATTATAAAATCATTTACTAAATTATCTTTTAAATACTTTTTTATTAAAATATGTTACTTTCATTTATACATTTTCATATTTTTTTCTACAATAAATCCAACTTATATAATGATAATTTTTAATTATTTTGAAAATAAAGTACAATTTGGTAATCTTGTTTTCTTTGATTTCAATATAATTTTTAATCTATCACATGCATCAAATCACTCACAAAATTTCACAAACTTTACTCTAAATCAACCCACTTTCACCTCTAATCCACTTAAAGTGAACAACACAAAGTTCACACTCTACTCCACTTGAATTCATCATCTCCCCCTCCAATCAACCTTGACGGAGAGAGAGGGGAAGGAAGAGGGATATTCTTCTGGATTTTAAATCTTGGTTTGAGGGTGATATCAAGATTACAATTATGTCCGCAATTTTATTTTCAGCTTAATTATAAAAATGATGTAAAAAGATGACTTTTCAAATTATTTTTACAAAAATAATTAGTAACGAAAATTTAAAAATTTGTTATAAAATAAGGTTTAAAATGTAATTTTTAATTATAATTTTTTTATTAAATTATCTTTTAAATATTTTTTTATTAAAATATGTTACTTTCATTTATCCATTTTCATATTTGTTCCACTATAAATCAAACTTATATAATGATCATTTTTAATTATTTTTAAAATAAAGTATAATATGGTTATCTTTTTTTTATGATTTAAATATAATTTTTAATCTATCAAATCCATCAAATCACTCACAAATTTCAACAAACCTTACTCTAAATTCGGTCACTTCCACCCTTAATCCCGTTAAAGTGAAGAGGACAAGCTTCACACTCTAATCCACATAAATTCATCCTATCCATATCCCTCTCCCTCCTATCAACGATGACAGACAGACGGGAAAGAAGAGTGAAATTACTCTATTTTTCAATCATGTCAGTTATGCAATGGTTCGGGGGTGATATCAAGATTACAATTATGTCCGCAATTTATTTTTTAGCATAATTATGAAAATGATGTAAAAATAAAGAAAATTTGAAAATTGTTATAAAATAAGATTTAAAAAGTAATTTTTAATTATAAATTCTATACTAAATTATCTTTTAAAGATTTTTTTATTAAAATATGTTACTTTCATTTATACATTTTCATTTTTTTTCTACAATAAATCCAACTTATATAATGATAATTTTTAATTATTTTTAAAATAAAGTACAATTTGGTAATCTTGTTTTTGTTTCATTTCAATATAATTTTTAATCTATCACATCCATCAAATCACTCACAAACATTCACAAACTTTACTCTAAATCAACCCACTTTTACCTCTAATCCACTTAAAGTGAACCACACAAACTTCACACTCTACTCCACTCTAATTCATTATCTCCCTCTCCCTCCAATCAACGTTGACGGAGAGAGAGGGGAAGGAAGAGGGAAATTCTTCTCTTTTTAAATCATCTATGTTACGTCCTTGTTGGAGGGTGATATCAAGATTATAATTATGTCCGCAATTTATTTTTCAGCTTAATTAAGAAAATGATGTAAAAATATGACTTTTCAAATTATTTTTACAAAAATAATTAATCACGAAAATTTGAAAATTGTAATAAAATAAGGTTTAAAAAGTAATTTATAATTATAATTTTTTTATTACATTATCTTTTAAATATTGTTTTATTAAAGTATGCTATTTTCACTGACACATTTTCATAAGTTTTCTACGATAAATCAAACTTATATAAAGATCATTTTTAGTTATTTTTAAAATAAAGTATAATTTGGTAATCTTTTTTTAGTGATTTAAATATAATTTTTAATCTATCAAATCCATCAAATCACTCACAAATTTCAACAAACTTTACCCTAAATTCGCTCACTTTCACCCTTAATCTCGTTAAAGTGAAGAAGACAAGCTTCACACTCTAATCCACATAAATTCATCCTATCCATATCCCTCTCGCTCCTATCAACGATGACGGACAAAGGGGAAAGAAGAGGGAAATTCCTCTATTTTTCAGTCATGTTTGTTATGCAATGGTTCGGGGGTGATGTAAAGATTACAACTATGTCCGCAATTTATTTTTTAGCATAATTATGAAAACGATGTAAAAATATCGAAAATTTGAAAATTGATATAAAATAAGCTTTAAAAAGTAATTTTTAATTATAAATTTTTTTACTAAATTATCTTTTAAATATTTTTTTATTAAAATATGTTACTTTCATTTACTTTCAATTATGTAATCTTGTTTTTTCTTGATTTAAATATAAATTTTAATCTATCACGTCGATGAAATTACTCACAAACTTCAACAAACTTTACTCTAAATCAACCTACTTACACCTTTAATCCACTTAAAGTGAACAACACAACCTTCACACTCTACTCCACATGAATTCATCATCTCCCTCTCCCTCCAATCAACCTTGACAGAGAGAGGGTAAGGAAGAGGAAAATACTTGTATTTTTAAATTATCTATGTTATGTCTTGATTTAAGGGTGATATAAAGATTACAATTATGTCCGCAATTTATTTTTCAGCTTAATTATGAAAACGATGTAAAAAGATGACTTTTCAAATTATTTTTACAAAAATAATTAGTAACGAAAATTTGAAAATTGTTATAAAATAAGGTTTAAAAAGTAATTTTTAATTATAAATTATTTTTATTAAATTATTTTAAATATTTTTTTATTAAAATATGTTACTTTCATTTATACATTTTCATATTTTTTTCTTCGATAAATCAAACTTATATAATGATAAATTTTATTTATTTTTAAAATAAAGTACAATTTGGTAATCTTTTTTTCTTATGATTTAAATATAATTTTTAATCTATCACATCCATCAAATCACTCACAAACTACAATAAACTTTACTCTAAATCAACACTTTCACCTTTAATCCACTTAAAGTGAACAACACAAACTTCATATTGTAATCCACTTGATGTCATCCTCTCCCTCTCTATCCAATCAACCTTGAGGGAGAGAGGGGAAGGAAGAGGGAAATTCTTCTATTTTTAAATCTTGTCTGTTATGTCTTGGTTTGAAGGTGATATCAAGATTACAATGATGTCCGCAATTTATTTTTCAGCTTAATTATGAAAATGATGTAAAAATATGACTTTTCAAATTATTTTTACAAAAATAATTAATAATGAAAATTTTAAAATTGTTATAAAATAAGGTTTAAAAAGTAATTTTTAATTATAAATTTTTTTATTAAATTATCTTTTAAATATTTTTTTATTAAAATCTATTACTTTCATTTATACATTTTCATATTTGTTCCACTATAAATCAAACTTATATAATGATCAATTTTAATTATTTTTAAAATAAAGTATAATATGGTTATCTTTTTTTTTATGATTTAAATATAATTTTTAATCTCTCAAATCCATTAAATCACTCACAAATTTCAACAAACTTTACTCTAAATTCGGTCACTTCCACCCTTAATCCCGTTAAAGTGAAGAAGACAAGCTTCACACTCTAATCCACATAAATTCATCCTATCCATATCCCTCTCCCTCCAATCAACGATGACGGACAAAGGGGAAAGAAGAGGGAAATTACTCTATTTTTCAATCATGTCTGTTATGCAATGGTTCGGGGGTGATATCAAGATTACAATTATGTCCGCAATTTATTTTTTAGCTTAATTATGAAAATGATGTAAAAATAAAGAAAATTTGAAAATTGTTATAAAATAAGGTTTAAAAAGTAATTTTTAATTATAAAATTCTATACTAAATTATCTTTCAAATATTTTTTTATTAAAATATGTTACTTTAATTTATACATTTTCATATTTTTTTGTACGATAAATCAAACTTATATAATGATAATTTTTAATTATTTTTAAAATAAAGTATAATTTGGTAATCTTGTTTTTTTATGATTTAAATATAATTTTTAATCTATCACATTCATCAAATCACTCGCAAACTTCAACAAACTTTACTTTAAATTCACTCACTTTCACCCTTAATACCCTTAAAGTGAATAACACAAGCTTCACACTGTAATCAACTTGAATTCATCCTATCCCTCTCCCTCCAATCAACGATGAGGGAGAGTGAGGGAAGGAAGAGGGAAATTCCTCTATTTTTCAATGATGTCTGTTATGCAATGGTTTGAGGGTGATATCATGATTACAATTATGTACGATATTTATTTTTTAGCCTAATTCTTAAAATGATATAAAAATAAAGAAAATTTTAAAATTGTGGTAAAATAATGTTTAAAAAGTATTTTTTAATTATAAATTTTTTTTATTACAATATCATTTAAATATTTTTTTATTAAAATATGTTACTTTCATTTATACTTTTTGATATTTTTTCTACGATAAATTAAACTTATATAATAATAATTTTTAATTATTTTTAAAATAAAGTACAATTTGGTAAACTTGTTTTTCTTTGATTTAAATATATTTTTTAATCTATCACATCCATCAAATCACTCACAAACTTTAACAAACTATAATCTTAATCAACCCACTTTCACCTTTAATCATCTTAAAGTGAACAACAGAAAGTTCACACTGTAATCCACTTGATGTCATCCTCTCCATCTCAATCCAATCAACCTTGAGGGAGAGAGAGGGGAAGGAAGAGGAATATTCTTTTATTTTTAAATCAACTCTGTTATGTCTTGGTTTAAGGGTGATATCAAGATTACAATTATGTCCGCAATTTATTTTTCAGCTTAATTATGAAAATGATGTAAAAATATGGCTTTTGAAATTATTTTTACAAAAATAATTAATAACGAAAATTTGAAAATTGTTATAAAATAAGGTTTACAAAGTATTTTTTAATTATAAATTTTTTTATTACGTTATCTTTTAAATAATTTTTTATTAAAATATCTTACTTTCATTTATACATTTTCATATTTTTCTACAACAAATTAAACTTATATAATGATAATTTTTAATTATTTTTAAAATAAAGTGCAATTTGTAACACCCCATTTAATTCAATAAACGAAATTAAAGGAAGCGTCACATAAAGATAATATAACGGCGCGATCCTGGAGTTTAAAACTTAACTCCTTACAACCCAAGGCACACCACGATGCCCGAAAGGAAACTAGATAAAAAGTTTAATAGAATATGTAGAAATCAGAAAGACGGATAGGTACATGGGACATAGCCCTAAAGGAAAGCCCATCAAGAACATGAAGCCCAGCCCATGCAGATTATGCAGCGGAATCGTCTCTCCTCTGTTGACCACGAGTACCTCTCGCATCTGCTCCCATCAATAAATTGATGATCATCGCAAGAGTAGAAGAACAACATACAGAGCAATCAAACAAGCAAAGGGTAAGATAGAGCCAAAAAGATTTTTATCATGCAATCAGATATACCTTCATAGTCCAATATACATATATCACCCAAGCATGTTATGACCTTTAAGTCAATACACTAAGACTCGACTCGACTTATCCAGATACATATAACCTGATCGGATTTAGCGGATGCTTGCACTTGTGGTGGATACCTCTGCTCACCCTCGAGTTGCTCACCCCCGAGCTATGTGTTACAAGTGTTACAATGAATTAATTCCTTCACACACAAGGTTAGCCCTTAATGAGTTTCAGGCCTCCTACTACTTTCACCACAGGAGTCAGTCCCCTCTAAGTGAGACTAACTGACCCCTTAGAGTGTCAGGATGCAATCCTTACCTTGAATCCTTACCAAATTATATAGATGGGGCACCACCGTGGACACCCACTAACAGGGGCCATGGAATTACGTCCCGACCACTGAAGCACGACCCTGAAAATCTCGCCTAGAGATTCCAAGGAATTACCCACTGACACGGACTAATCATGCTCAATCAATCAAGAAGGGTTTAACATGTACATACATACATATATATATATATATATATATATATATATATATATACACATATATCACATACTAGTGCCTCATAACCCACCTCTTTCATATTCCCAGTGAATCCATACCAACCCATTATTCTCAAACCATGAATATGGAACTCCATCTCATATCAATGTCATGCCACTTTGTTACCAACCATCTCGATTATATCACAACCAAGATCATATCCAACCCGTCATTTTCAAACCAAGGATCACACAGTTTTTGCATACTTAACTCATTCATGCTCTTAACAAGGTAATGACATTATGCAGTAGATCACCAGTCAATATATAAAACACAACAAACATCGCACCAACTCAAGCATCAGCCTCGCTCAGGCCAAGAACCCTCGCTCAAGCGAAAGGGCTCTTTCGCTCAAGCGGCAGGTCCTCGCTTGGGCAAGACGACCAACAATGAGGGTTGCTGGAACGTGAATTCTCGCTTAGGCGAGCCCCTCCTCGCTGAGCGAGTTGTCTCCTCGCTCAAAAACAAGGTCCCTTGCCTAGGCTGAAAACTGCAGCGACGAGCCAAAGTTCTTACGCGTTCTCGCTTAGGCGAGCCCCTCTCGCCTAAGCGAGATGCCTCACTCAAACGAGAGCTCTCCGCTTGAGCGAGAGATTGAGTGTGAATCTGTCTTATTCTGCAAATCTCGCCTGGGCGAGGCAGGCCCGCTTGGGCGAGAACACGCGTTTCTCGCCACTGTTTCCCTATACAGTCACATTTCCACACCCAAACGATAATGCCAACCATACCATACATCCATAGTAACATATAAGCTCAAAGATCACGAAATACAAGCAAAACAACAGCCACCGCACCAAACAAGAGGGTTCTAGCTTCCCTTGCCTTGAAAATGCCAACCAAACGACCTCGAGACTTAAGCGAATGAGCACAAAAGTTCTCGTAGCAGATTTAAGAGCTGAAAGCCCTAACACAAAACGAGTACGAGATTACTATAAGGAACCCTAATAATAATTACGAAGAACCAAACCAGCGAAGAAGATTATGAGTTGACGAACCACTTACATGAGCAAAAACGAGGTCGAGCTAAACTTGAATCTGATTGAACTTCAAACCCTAGCAGAGCTCTAGGAAAGGGAAATGAGAGTAGGTAAGTTACTTTTTTGCAAGAAAGGCAGAAATGAAAGGGGTTAGGCTGCCTTAGGGGCTTCGGACACCCTATGGGCAAGTACTTAGGCCTAACAGATAGGGCTATGCCCCTTTTAAATTTTTAGGGCAGAAAAAGAGGGTTTTACATTTCCCTAACAACAAAAATTTTCGACCTCGAAAATAAAGAATCACTAGGTAAACAGATGTGGATGTGATTTTCTCATGTACTTCTCTAACTCCCAAGTCGAGTCACCTGTCCTCCGATCCCAGATGACTTTAATAAGACTAACAACTTTTCCTCGGCGTTCCTCAACCTTGTTATCCTCTAAAGCGATGGGTGGTACTTCCATAGTGAGGTCTTCTATGACTTGTATATCCGCGACTTCCAACACATGAGCCGGGTCAAACCATACTTCCTCAGTTGTGAGACGTGGAATACTGGGTGAAGGTTTGCCAACTAAGGAGGCAAGGTTATCTCGTAAGCCACCGGCCCAATCCTCCTCGTGATCTAACTAAGGAGTCAGTTAGTCTCACTTAGAGTAGACTGACTCCTGTGGTGAGAGTAGCAAGAGGCCAGAAACTCATTAAGGGCTAACCTTGTGTGTGGGGGATTGAAACATTGTAACATGATTGGTTGATGAATATTGTTTGGATTGCGTAATAGTATGTGATTACTTGATAAACTGTTTCTACTCTAGCTTACCCTTTGTTTGTTTGATTGCTTTGTATGTTGTCCTTCTACTTTTGCGATGATCATCAATTTATTGATGGGAGCAGATGTGAGAGGTACTCGAGGTTAACAAGGAAGAGATGATTCCGCTGCTTAGCCTTCTGGGCTGGATTCTACTGCTTTGGACTTTCTTTTTGGGGATATGGCCGATATACTAGTTTGTCTTTTAATTTCCTATTTTTATTACTGATGAACATTGTATCTGGTTTAGTTGTGGCATAGTTGCGTGCCTTGGTTATTGTATGAAATAGTGTTTAAACTCCAGGACTGTGTTTCTGTATTATCCTGTGTGACACTTCCTTTAATCATGATTATAAATTAAATGGGGTGTTACACAATTTGGTAATCTTGTTTTTTTATAATTTAAATATAATTTTTAATCTACCACATCCATCAAATCACTCACAAACATCAACAAACTTTACTCTAAATCCACTCACTTTCACCGTTAATCCCCTTAAAGTGAACAAGATAACCTTCACACTCTAATCCACTTAAATTAATCCTATCTCTCTCCCTCCAATCAACGATGAGGGAGAGAGACGGGAAGGAAGATGGAAATTCCTCTATTTTTCAATCATGTCTGTAATGTAATGATTTGAGGGTAATATCAAGATTACAATTGCGTTCGCAATTTATTTTTTAGCATAATTATGAAAACGATGTAAAAATAACAAAAATATAAAAATTGTTATAAAATAATATTAAAAAAATAAATTTTAATTATAAATTTTTTATTACATTATCTTTTAAATATGTTTTTATTAAAATATGTTACTTTCATTTATACCTTTTCATATTTTTTCTACGATAAATCAAACTTATATAATTATAATTTTTAATTATTTTTAAAATAAAGTATAATTTGGTAATCTTGTTTTTCTTTGATTTAAATATAATTTTTAATCTATCACATCCATCAAATCACTCACAAACTTTAAGAAACTTTACTCTTAATCCACAAACTTTCGCCTTTGATCCACTTAAAGTGAACAACACAAACTTCACACTGTAATCCACTTGATGTCATCCTTTCCCTCTCCATCCGATCAACCTTGATGGAGAGAGAGGGGAAGGAAGAGGGAAATTCTTCTATTTTTAGACCATCTCTGTTATGTCTTGGTTTGAGGGTGATACCAAGATTACAATTATGTCCGTAATTTATTTTTTAGCTTAATTATGAAAATGATGTAAAAATATGACTTTTCAAATTATTTTTACAAAAATAATTAAAAACGAAAATTATAAAATTGTTATAAAATAAGCTTTAAAAAGTAATTTTTAATTATAAATTTTTTTATTACATTATCTTTTAAATATTTTTTTTTATTAAAATATGTTACTTTCATTTATACATTTTCATATTTTTTCTACAATAAATCAAACTTATATAATGATAATTTTTAATTATTATTAAAATAAAGTACAATTTGGTAATCTTGTTCTTTAATGATTGAAATATAATTTTTAATCTATCACATCCATCAAATCTGATGAAGGATTATCTTGTTTCTTTTTAAGATTATTGAATATGGTGTGAGTTGATTAAGAAAACTAAGTGAAATCCCCACTGGACATTAAGATAGCATGCTATCTAGATGTGAAGGTTCCTTTCACAAAGCTCAAGAGAAGAAGATGATGGATTGATTCAAACAAAAAGGAAATGGAAAGCACATAAACCATAGAAAACCAAGAACAATTAAAGGAAGAAGAAAACATATAATTGAAGGAAAGAAACGGTAAAAATGTGAGAAGCACGCCACTACAAGGCTAGGCTAGAAGCCATGGAAACCTTGAAGATGAGTGGATGTGTGCCGCCACTTGCTATGCAAGATAAGGCTTAAAAGTATTCATTCCCTAGGGAGGAAACTCTCACAAATGGTTGAGACACAAGAGTGTTTTTACTTTAAAATGTTCAACCCTTTTACATGTCTAGGAGAACCCCTTATATAGAAGAGTTTAGGGGCCTCTAAGCAAATAAAATATACCTAAGGATGTCTCTACAAAAACCTAATCCTAGCTTCTAGAAACTAGGTCAAATAAGGTTACAAAAATGAGAGACAAAAGAGCTAACTATTGTGTGTGCAAGGCTAATTTCGTTCTAGCACAAAAATGGGACAAAGAATATGTCTCATATGTCTCCAAAAAGTGGGCAAAGTGTGCAAAAAACAAAGGAGACCAAAGGTACATAGGTACACTTGTTTTATGCCTTTTACTTTATGCTTTATGCCTTTGCTTTGCTCTCTCCTCCACATCATTTATGCTCTCCAATCACCATGCACCACTAATGAAGGATTATTGTTCCTGCAGAGAACAAATAAGATAAGTTAGGCACAAGCGTCACCTTACCATGTAGTCCGCTATCTCTTCTGGTGGCCTCTTTCTGGTCGATACATGTCAGCTTGAACCCAGGAGGGGTTACCTGCAAAAGAGTCTCCGAAGCTCAAGTAAGTCAAAGCTCTTAGAGAGTCAAATCAGTGATTAATGAATGCGTACCTTTAATTGCTGGGGTCCACGTGTATTTATAGAGCATTTAATGAGTGGGCCTAGGCCCTAACCCAGGCCCTTAAGGTTTATTGAACGCGGGCGCTTCTATCATACTGAGTCCATTGGAGTGGTCGGCCTAGGCTCTAATCTTACCGTATATGCTGGAGTAGTCGGTCTAGACCGGCTACTTGTCTTAATGGCTTATGTTGGTGATATGAGATGCAGGTTGTCCCTTTAGATGTTTAGTTTAGGTTAAAACTGGTACAAGTTTAGGCTAACTCGGCCTAGGCTGGAAACTTGGCTACCTTAATATACATTATTTACTTATTTGGTCGAGTTTGGCTAGTGTGGTACACCAGTCCTCCAGCCTTGTCCGATATGAGTTGTCGGTCAAGGGTGATATGTGTTGGTATGCTAGCGAAACCGGCTAGGTGTGGTACACCAGTCCCCCAGCCTTAAAGTGTGGTGAACAGTGTTAAGGCTAAAAAGTGGTAACCGTCAGAGGGTAGGTGAAGAGGCGTCAGTGGTCAAATCAAAAAAGTTTTGGCGCCGTCGTTTTGAAGTGTCATATCCTTTGCAATGATGGTGTCGATTGGTCTGGGGTATGATTTTGGCGGGAAGAGTTTCGTCGTTTGGGATCATGGACTATAAATATGGGTTTGCAAACAGATGAGGGGTTACTTGTTTCATTTGTGAGTTCTGAATTCAGAGATCTTGTGCGTGTAAAACTGTCCGACTAGTCCTTAATTTCGACCAACATCTTCTCGTAAAAAACGAAACCAGGTATGTCTAGTAGTGGTAGCGTGTCTACGTCTAGTAGTAGTGAAAGTACTGAGTCAGATAGAAGTAAGGATAGGCAACTTGGCAGAGAGGGTACGAGTTCTGGAGTTGTTACGAGCGGGATGTCAATGGAGGTTGTGAGGGAGGTTCGAGAGGATCCCCCCGAAGAGTTGGAGGAGAGCAACTGGCCGGCGAAAGGCGGCTATGGGTGGGTTACTACTGATGTTCGTAATCAATCATCTTTATTCAGATGGTCTCGTCTGTTGAACTCTTGGTTGAACTGCACACCCGTCATCTCCAAGGGTGTCAATGGAGACATTGTTTCGCTAGAGAGGGTGAGTGCCGTCGACCGGGTATGCCATGGGCAGGAGGGGTTACCAAGAAGTTCTTCTACATGTATATGTGCCACTTTTCTCAGCTTCATGTGCGACTGCCCTTAGACGAATGTGGCACCTACCCAGCTACATCCTAATAGTTGGGCCTACTTGCAGGCTTTTCGCATTCTGTGCAAGTCCTTATATTTGGAGCCCACTCCCTATGCTTTCTTATATTTTTACGACACCAGACCTCAGCGGCCGGCTACTTGGCTCTCTTTGATTAGTCGCCCCAGCATCAGCAGACTGGATGCTTTCTCCCAATCTTTCAAGCATTTCAAAGATGGGTACTTCAAGGTCATCGTCAAGGAAGGAGGAAACACTTATTTTTTGAACGCAAACGGAAGTCCCAAGTTCCCTTTGAGTTGGACAAACAACCCTTCTCGGTATAAGGACATGAGGATGGATGAATTGTCGGTTGGTGATAAGGAGGTTGTGGAGACCTTGTTGAAGTTTGTGGATAAGTTGCCCACTAAGGGCCTAGTTAGGGTTTATAATTCGGTGCACCCGATAATAGATATCAAAGGTATCTATTTATTACTTAAGCTGTGTTAATAATACTAAGTTGTTTTGATCCGAGTTCTGACGTATCATTGTAGGGCATATGGCGCAGTCTGGAAAGAAGAATATGACGCTCTTTCAAACGTTGAGGAAGGAAATGGCCGCTAAGGCCAAGGCGGCTGGGAAAGCTGATGTTCCCAACTTACAAGAGTCGGTGGTGGAGGTGCACGTGCACGGCGGGACGAAAAGGAAGGCTGAGCTTCTGCCTCGACCCGGGAAGGGAAAAGATGTTAAGAAGTTAAGGGCGGCTCTGCTTGGAACGGCTAGCGGGGTAGGGTCAGCTAGTGGGGAAAAGGGGCCGGAAGCCGGGTTGATTGAGTTGCCAGAGATACCCGTGAGGAAGGATATTTCTATTACCCTCCCAGATACCGTTGTAAATTCTATTGACAACATAGACGCGGAGTACATTGTGAGAACAATGGTCGAGTTTGGGAGCAAGGCTTTAGTTCTAAGCCGGCGTGTAGGGTCGCTTTATAGGAGGGAAGTGAAGGAGGTGGGGGAGTTGCAGGGTAAGGTGGATAAACTGGAGGAGGAGAAGGCTGCTTTGGAAAAGGCAAAAGAAGGTTGGGAAGCGGAGAGGAAAAGGTTGGCAACATGGAGGGTGCGTTGCTTGGACTCTGAGGAAAAGTTGAACAAACGTATAGGGAAGTTGGAGGAGGACTATGATGATTTGAAGGACAAGTATGATGGAGCTGTTGGTGAGCTTGATGATCTGAAGAAGAACATTATTCAGGAGCACATCAATGGTTTTGAGAAGAGGTTGCGGCAGGCGGCCTTTTTCCATCAAGATGTGGACGTCACGGATTCAATGTTCGATGTGAATAAGGACGTTGTTGATGGAAAGTTGGTGAAGGAGGACGAGAGCAGTGAAGATGAGGAGGTGGAGGAGAAGGCGGCAGAGGAGGAGAAGAAGGTGGATGATGCTGCGGAGGTGGCCCATGATTCAGCAGAATAGGACATCGATTTTTTAGTGATTTAAAAGTATTATTGAGCCTGTGTCTGTAATAACTGGTACATTATGTTCGTTGCATTGGTACATTTCTTTGCGTTTATTCTTAATGCGATTAATTTCTATATGTTATTGTGTATACCGGGTTTTGATGATTTTTGGTGTATGTTATGTATGGCGTAATCGATTGTATGTTAAGGGTGTTAGACCCAGGCCGCTTACTTGTGGTAAGGGTGGGGAACTTAAACGAATAAAGCACCAGTTAAGGGTGTTCGACCCAGGCCGCTTACTTGTGGTAAGGGTGGGGAACTTAAACGAATAAAGCACAAGTTAAGGGTGTTCGACCCAGGCCGCTTACTTGTGGTAAGGGTGGGGAACTTAAACGAA
>Ga0214544_1003865_pt1 | contig 30565 bp, 18 predicted proteins | sample CNSS3metaG_FD_160074 | JGI IMG/M metagenome (GOLD analysis project Ga0214544, IMG submission 160074) | Root nodule microbial communities from cowpea collected in UCLA plant growth center, Los Angeles, California, USA - CNSS3 | ecosystem: Host-associated > Plants > Roots > Nodule | place: USA...
TATTTTGGTTTTTTTTTTTTAATTTAAGTTAGTCATCTAATCTTTAAAAATGTTTAATTTAGCTGTTCTAACATTAATGTGATGTTTATACATACTTTGTATTATTTTGTAAAGGGTTAAATATGTTTTTGGTCCCTCAAGTTTCAGTGAAATTTGGAATTAGTCCCTCATCAAAACTTTTGACCAATTTAGTCCTCCATCTTTCAAAATGCATGAATTTAGTCCTTTTAACCAAATTTTGTTAAGTTTATCTGACGTTTCAAGCACATTTCATGATAGTATTTAAGTTAACATTGAAGCAAAGATGTGTCAAACAGTATAAATAATTTAAATACTATCATGAAATGCGCTTGAAATGTCAGATAAACTTAACAAAGTTTGGTTAAAAGGACTAAATTCACGCATTTTGGAAGATGAAGGACTAAATTGATCAAAAGTTTTGATGAGGGACTAAACCCAAATTTCGCTCAAATTTGAGGGACCAAAAACATATTTAACCCTTTTGTAAAAATTTTAATTGTTTTAATTTTTTATTTTATTTCAAATATGTGTCAATTCTTTGAATTTTTAATTTTAAAAAAATAATGTAAACTAAAAAAATCACCACGTGTCGTGTCATGGTTATGCTAAATGTTCTATTTAGGGATAGCGACGGGTCGGGTTGGACACGGAAAGTGCCTACCCACAATCCGACCCGCCAAAAAAAATTCGCCCGTTACCTGATCGTTTACCCGCTGGGTATCCGCTTAAAAAATACCCGCGAATATTTTTAAAATCCGCAGGTACCCGTGGATACCCGATACCCGCAAATATTTAAAAAAATATGTATTTTATAAATTTTTTAATATAAAATTATAAAAATAAAATGTAAATTAAATTAAATTTTAATTATAATTATAATTAAATTTGATATAATAAAATATACTATTACTTCTAATTTTAATTAAATTTAACTTAATAAAATATAAATTAAATTTTAATTTTAATTTTTGCGGGTAACGAGTACCCGCGGGTACGGATAGTATGATACCCGTACCCGACCCGTTTATAAGCGGGTATTAAAATACCCGCTACCTGCGGGTAGTAACTATCCGTCGCAGATTTTATCCGCGGGCACGAGTATATTTGCCATCCCTAGTTCTATCTTGTTGAAATGATCAAATTTCATCTTTTGGAGATCAATTAGTAATTAAGTTTAATCACAATTTATGTATTGAGGTTAAAATACGTTTTTTCAGGCTTAATTATTGTTTTGGTCCCCTAATTTTTTGGTTTGGTTCATTTTGGTCCCTTTATTATTTGTTGGTTCAATTTGATCCTCTAATTCCCACAATTAAGTTAACGTTAACACTGTGTCTGTAATGTCACCTGTCAATTTGTGAAATTTCTATTTTCTTTTTAATTTTTTTGAATTTTTCCTAAATTTCTTTAAAAAAATTTAAATTACCATATGTCATGTACATGTACACACATGCACACACATCCACCCACACATGCACCCACACATGTGTGCTCACACACATGCACAATCAATATTAACTTTAATATATTTAGTTTATTAAATTTCTTATTTCAATTTGAAAGTTATACTATCCTATTTAAGAAAAACATAAATATTAAATTTAAATAAAATTACCAATTATTTCTCAATTTCACATTTTATCTTTGAATGTGTTTGAGAAGGTTTAGGAAGGAAAATGTATTTAAATTTTCATTAACCTTAACTCTTAAACAATGTAAAATTATTGAACATATTGAAACAAATCTTTACGAAAGAATGATCTAATAATAATGATATATTTGGTATTTGAAACCACTTTTTCATCCCCATAAATGATACCAACATTCGACCTCAATTTGGTTATGTTAAATTGTTAGTCACATATGAAGCATTATTCGTTTTAGAACTTTGTCATGATTTTATTTTTAAAAAAGTGCATAAGAGGATTAAAGAGAAAAATGCATTTAAATTGTACTTGGCATCAACTTGTGAGAAAGGTAAGATTATTGATCTTATCAAAGCTAACCTTCTTTCGATATCAAAAGTGATTCAAATGATAAACCTCTACCCTCAACTTATACCTTATTTCTATGTGCTCAATAGTTCTACATCTTTTAAAGAGACCAAAACAATTTTGTTTTTATAGAACTGGTCAGACACTCTTAGCTCCTTTTGAAGGCTTGGTCTTCCCGTCAATTTTGTCTCTAACTTGTCTTGCTTCACCGGTTAATACATATTATACAAATTTGAATACATGTTTTTTCTTGTATAAATCTTGTTCACAGGATATTTTTTAAGATAAAAGTCGTGATAATACTCTAATTAAACTTCAAATGATTCATCCATGTTATTGTATGTTATTGTATGATCGAAGTTGAGGGAGGTTGGAACATTAATTTAGAATATTAAATAATGTAAAACATTTGATGTATTAAAGTAATATTTATCATGAGTTATTTGTATGCCGATGTAGTTGGTTTATCTGCCAACGGGAGCTTCTAAATGGAAAGCGACATTGTCCCCGATGCATGTCATCAATGATTTTTACATTTTCATCATGAAACAAAAAATACATATTATAATCATGTAATCAAGCACAAACATGAATCAAAGTTAAATAATTTAGAAAAGAAATCATTAAAATAATTAAAATAGTTAAAATTGTTTATAAAAAAGTGCTTCATAGAGCATCGTTTTCATTACTTTTTCATATTTAGAATTTTCGTACCTCCTATTACAACTGCTTTATTGACTAAGCTGTGCCTTGTTTAATGAAGTGAAAGCCTAAAAATAAACATTGCAATTATTGTATAGTAATTTGACTCACTGTTTGAACTCCTCATAAGCGTCATGACCTAGTTTTTCCTCTTTCTCATTCACAAAACAGTGGTAGAAATTATACAGATTTTGCAGAAGTAATCACTAACACATGCATATGCATGCTGCAGAAAATAAACGTGGCCAATGTTTCTTGATTCAAATATTAAAACATGATAAATTCTAGTAACGAAACATAGTAATTTGTCACAAAAAACAAAAAACTGAAACCTAAGAAAATAACCTAAACCTTCAAAGAAATCTATAATTCCTCACATTAAGTATATCATTCACCTTAACTTTTTGCTACCATTCTTAAACTGCAGGAGCCTTACCTTTACTACTGATCAAAACCATCTTACTATGATTCTTCTCAGCCCTTTTTTCAACTACTTGATGATTTCCTTTTGATTTACTTGCTTTGTGATCTGAGCAATGCTTGTTCTTCACTTCCTCCTTCTTCTGAAACTGTGTGATGCCTCCATATTGACTCGGACCAGAAGAAGCATCAGAAGCCATAGAATCATCACTTTCCACATCTGCATCAGCTTCTGCATCATTTTCATAATCATAATCCAAGCTATAACCTTTCTCCTCTTTATCATAACAATGTGCATCCTCATCTCTTGGAGACCCAATATACATTGTCCAACCAGATTCATTGCTGTGACATTCCTCTTCAGCCCCCACCATCACATGAGGTGGCTCCATCCTGATAAACCCCAGAAGAAAACAAGAGGGAAAGGGTAGGTTTTTCAGTTATTTTCAGAAGGATAAACAAACCAAAACATAGAAACTACAGAAAAATTGAAGAAAGGTTAGTGTATAACACACACACACACACATATATATATATATATATATATATATATATATATATATATATAGTATAATATAGTCTTGAATAGAAGTGAAGATGGAGTTTTTAACAGACACCTGAAAGAAAAACTCTTATCCCTCCATGTTTCTGTTTCTGAGCACAGATCAGTTTTCCCTAAAGACAGAAAAGATAGAGAGCCAGATTGCAGCCTCAAAAGCCAATGAGAAATATGATCATATTAATGGCATGGAATGGAAGAGCCTCAACTCACCACAACACCTGGAAAATCTCTGCATAACTCATTAATTGTTATCTGACTTACCTTGCAGCAGAAAAAAGAGAGAGAGAGAGAGAGAGAGCTAGAAGCTGTCAATGAAAGTGAAACAAAAAGCATAAATATACATAGCACAGTTCCTTGAATTTGAAAGGACAAGGGGTTGTTGTTCACTTTGGTCATTGGTGTTTCATAAGAGAAGATGCTATCATCATTATTTATTTCTCTGCATCCGTCATTAAATAAGAAGACAGCTTTAAATGCAGAGGTGCAGATTGCTACAGGCTGCACAACCAGAGAAAAAATATATATATATATATATATATATATATATATATATATATATATAAATAAGAGGCATTGTTTAAGAGCACCTCTTCGTTACCTCATTTAGCTTTTAACTCCTTGAAATTTTTTTGTCGCTTCATGTGAAACAAACAGGGCCTTTCTCCCTTCTTCACTTCTGAAAAACTGCTAATTTTAACTTCAGTTTTTGAGATTTTTTACACTAAGCCCTCACTGTCAAAGCAAGGGGAAAAATTCTTGCTGTAAGATGTGAAGCAGACTTTTCTGCTTCTCTCTGAAACCTTTTTTGCTACCTTTATAGCCTTTCTAGTTTGCTAGATTCTTGGCTAATTTATTTTTGCTGACTATATATTCATATATAAGCAGATAATGATAATTTCTCCACAGTTTAGTGCAGCAGGTTTATCAGTGACCAGAAATATAGATGTATAATTATGTTTATCTATCTATATTTATACCTCGATCTCTCTCTATATGTATATATATTATTTTGGATAAATCTATTTTATATTTTTATTTCATTAGATATATCTATAAATTTATATTTTCTTTATTTTAAGTTCTAAGTTTTATAAATTTATAATTTTTTTATTATTATCTTAATCCATTTGGACTCTTGAATGAGTCGACTATTCTGAGTTTCATGAATTAGAGATTCAGTAAATAAAATTTCGAATCACGAGAAACCCTGTACCCAACCTTATTTTTTGTCTTTCAAAAATTCTTTGACAAATATCAGCATTTCTTTTTTCTTGTTCGTTTTTTTTTATTTGTAAGAAAAATATGTTTATTCTGTGGGCGATGAGGTAAAGTGTGACATATTATGAATAATTGATATTTTAATTTAGTTATACGTTTTCATGTTCGATATTTAAAGATATTTTATTAATATTTATTAATAAAAAATTTAGTATATAAAACAGTAATATTTTTATGATGGTAATAATTAATAAACTTTTTATGTTGACAAAATATATATAATTTTAATTTGAATTTATACAATAATAATCATATTGTTATGAATGAATATGAATGATTCTTTATTGATATGATATATTTATTCATATGATTGATATGATTGATAGTCACATGATTCATTATTCTTTATGTAAATTTTTATATTAATTAGTTGATTTATTTCCTTTATGAATTACATGTATCCATAAATATGACTCTTCTTATCAGTAATAATATACACAAAGTTGCTCCCTATTATCTCATTCTCTAATTTTCATCTCCTTCTTATTTCTCTTATTAGCTTCATTTCATAACACGTTATGAGCACCATACTTCAACCAACTGAGGACTAGTGAAAGTTTTTTCTCTTTAAGGACAATGTTTTGCGTGTCTCAATCCAGGCTCTTTCTAATCTTTTTTCATTTACAATTTTATCTTATATTCTTATTCTTGGGATAAGAATTGTTTGACTTTATTAATTTTCTTCTCCATCTTATTATTATTATTATTATTATGATTGTGATTATTATTATTATTATTATTTTATGTGCTAGTTCTAAACACGTGAAAAGTTGCAAAATTTGGATTTGTGACCCTTGATGTTACAAGGAAGAATTATTTATATTGGATATTAAATGTTGAAATATGTTTAGATGCAATGGGTGTTGGTGATACCATTAAAGAAATAAATAAAGCATCTGAGCAACTAATTTGTTCATGCGAGAACAATATTGTGAAGAGATTTCACAAATTTTATGAATTTATTTCATGTCTTTGTATGGCTGAACAAAATAATGAAGCTTTTGATAAAAAATCATGAGATCCATCTAATATGCTCCATTCCCAAAAGTGAATGTAGCAATAAATATTATGAATCTATTTCATGTCTTTGTATGGTTGAACAAAACAACGAGCTTTCGATGGAAAATCATGAAACCTGTCCAATCGATTCTGTTCTATTCCCAGAAGTGAATGCAACAACATTTGATTTATATTTTCATGATCGTGATATTGATTATGAATATGGTTATAAAGAAAATTTCAAAGACACATTTTGTCACCTGAAGTGGCACAATAATGTGAAAAAGGAAAAAGAAAAATGTGAAAATATTGGCAAATAAGATAAAAATATATATTATCATTACGATGGTAAAGGCCATTTGAATTGTACTTGTCGTACACCAAAACATCTTACAAATAATGAGAAGAACATAGAAATACACTTTGCTTATGAAGATGGTGATTCTGATTAAGGCCACATAGATGCTACTCATCCTGATATTATTATTTTATTTTCTAAACCAAATGGAAGCATGAATCACCTCATTGGTTATGAGAGTGTTAAAAAAATGATTTTCTCATATTGATATTTATATTTATATGAAGAATGAATGTTGGAATTAACACCAATGATGAGGATATGTGTCTTATTGATAATGCAACAACTTATACAATTCTCAAGAGTAATAATTTTTTTCTTGTTTGGTAATGCGGAGAAATGTTAGTATTATTTATAGTACTATAAATATATGTGAAGGCTTTGAAAGAGCTATTATACTTCTACCAAAAAGTTGAATATAAACTTATTAAGTTTCAATGATATTTGTCTAATTGAGACAAATAATGAAAAAAGATATGAAATATCTTTATATCTCTACGATTGAGTTAAAAAAAATGTGTATTGGAGAAATTATCAAACTTCTCATGGTTTACACATATATTAGTACAATTGAGATGCATGTCATGGTAAACCAGAAGTTTACGAATCAATATGAATGCCTTGTTTGGCATGATCAGTTGGATGGTTTGTACTACACATATATCAGTACAATTAAAATGTATCTCATGGTAAACCAAAAGTTTACGAATAAGAATGAATTCCTTGGTTGACATGATCATTTTTTATGATGCAAAAAAAAAAAAGGTTGAAAAACTCATGTGTACACACATTTAAGAGTCAAAAGACTTCTTCAAACCAATGAGTTTTCATGTACTATACCTTCACAAAGGAAAGTTGATAATAAGACCATCACAAGAAAAAATAGAAATGAGTCAATCTTATTTTCAAAACGAATGCAAGGTGATATTTGTGGTCCAATACACCCACCATATGGATCATTTCATGGTTTTGATTGATTCATCAACTTGATGGTCACATATTTGTTTATTATTAACTCGCAATCAAGTATTTGCAAAGTTATTAGTACAATTAAGAGCTCACTTTTCAGATTATCCGATTAAAAAAAATTTGTTTTGATAATACTGGTGAAATTACATCTCATGCTTTTCATGAGTATTGTATATCAATTGGAATTGAAGTTGAGCATCCAGTACCACATGTTCATACTCAAAATAGATTTGCGAAATCATTACTAGAATGTCTAAAATTGGTTGCAAGACCATTACTTATGATAGCTAATCTTTTGATGGCTACTTGGAGATATGCAATTTTCCATGTTGCATTATTGATTCACATCAAGCCAACAAGTTATCACAAATGCTCTATTATGCAGTTGGTTTTTTTTTTGTCGATGACCTAATATTCTTATGTAAGAATTTTTTAGTGTGGTGTATATGTTTCAATTTCCCCACCAAAAGGAGCTATGATGGGTCCTCAGAGACGATTGAGAATATATGTTGGATATGATTCTCCCTCAATAATAAAATATCTTGAACTACCAATAGTTTGACTTATTTACATTTTGACTTTTCGACTATCACTTTGATGAATAAGTTTTTCCAACATTAGGAGGAGAAAAAAAACAATTGGAAAAGAATATTGGTTGGACTGAATTATCATTTATAAAATGTGAACTGGAAGTTCAAAGGATAATTCATTTATAAAATTAGTCAATCAATTACCAAATGTTCTTCTGGTGTGTTTGGATGAGACAATTCAAGAGGGTGATTCATTTATTTGGAGAATTTGAAATTCTTTGTAATGAAATAATTTGTTTGGATAGAGAAATTAAAAAGCATTTAAAATGCATGCATTTTTTTGAAGTATTTCAATTAGCTAAATTAGAAGAAATTCAAATACCCTCAAAACATAATTTTATCATGAACTCAAAACATAATTAAGTCTAAAATAACTATTGTTAAAATGAAATTTTATCTTACAAGAAATTCAATTATTTTATCCAAACAAAAAATTGAAATGTAAGGTATTATAATTTCTTTATCCAAACAAGTTATTTAGAAAATGAAGGAAATTTAATTGCAAGCAATTCAAATACAATGCATTTCAATTTCTCAATGTTGTTAAAATGCTTCATCCAAACACAAGGTTATTGACAGAAAGGGTAATCAAATCATATATACCAGCTGCTAATGTTTCGAGTATATTTGATATTAATTAATAACACGCCTGAAGCGTGGTAGGCCTGTTAGTTCCAAAGACACATTTGAAGCATAGTAGGCCTATTGATTCCAAAGATAAAAACTTTTAAATGAGAAAGAGAGCTAAAATGCAAGATGACCTAATCGAAAAGGTTGAAATCCCAAAAGATTCATTTGACATAATTAATGATTCAGTTCCATAAGAACCTTAGGTACCTGAAATTGTTGAAGATGATGAGATTTCAATAAATTATGTCATGAATCATATATTATGGAACCAAAATGAAGTCAACATTGACGAAACTTTTACATATAATATAGCAATGAATGCTATGAAAGACAATAAGGATCAATAATAAATTATTATTGAAGATTGTCGACAAAGAAATGATTGGCCAAAATAAAAATATGCAAAGAAACATGACTAGATTTGCTTGCTAAACGAAAGGTTTTTGGACCTATAGTTCGCACACCTGAAGGTGTCAAACCCGTTGGGTACATATGGATTTTTGCATAAAAATCAAATTAAGAATGATGAAATTGTTAGATACAAAGCACAATTGGTTGCTCAAGGTTCTTCATAAAACCTGATATTGATTTGTGAAAGGACATATTCTCTGGTATTTGATGCAACAACATTGCAATATTTGATTATCCTAGTTATACAACAAGGTTTGCAATTACATCTAATGGATGATGCTACAACCTATTTGTACGGTTCTCTTGAGAATCATATTTATATGAAAATTCCTGAAGGATTTTATTTGCCCAACAAGGAAAAATCTAAAGAGGGTCATTCAATAAAATTGAACAAGCCCTTTTATTGATTAAAGCAATTAGAACGTGTGACATAACCGTATTATTGAGTACTTATTAAAAGAAGGATATAGAAATGATCCTATTTGTTCTTGTATTTATATGAAAAGATCCAAAAATGAATTTGCCATAATTATTGTTTATGTAAATGACATAAACATTGTTGGAACTCCTAACGAGCTCACAAAGGCAATTGATTGCTCAAAGAAATAATTTGAGATGAAAGATCTTGAAAAGATAAAATTTTTGTTTGAGATTACAAATTGAATATATAAACAAATGTGTTTTTTTATACATCAAGAGACTTATATAATTAAGGTGCGTAAAAATGTTCTAAATGGACAAGTCACGTCCATTATGCACTCTAATAGTTGTGAGGTCTTTAGGTGTTGATAAATGCTTTTCTTAGACCTCAAGAAAATGATAAAGATCTTCTTGGTCCAGAAGCACCATATCTTAGTGTCATAGAAATACTAATGTATCTTGCCAATTATACTCGACCTAATATTGCATTTGTTGTAAATTTGTTAAGCAAGATATATTTCTTCAACTACAAGAGGAAAATGGTTTAGAGTAAAACATTTACTTCATTACCTTAAGGGCAGTGGCGGAAGAACGTTGTGACAGAGGGGAGCCACGACTCCCCCAACCATTTTTTATTTGATTTTTTATTTATTTAAAAAATAATATTTATATATTATTATTTTATTTATATTAATTGATTTTTATTTTATTTTATTTTCTATATATTTAAAAAAATATATTTATGTATTATTACTTTATTTATATATTATTGTTTTATTTATATATTATTATCTTATTTATATTAATTTAGTTTGGAATTTTTTTTTAAAATTTAAAAATTATGTTTTTTTTCTATTATAATTTCTTATACTTTTTTATTTGGTTTTTCTCTTCCGTGCCTCCATCTCTTTCTCTCGTTTTATTTTCATCTCAATTTTTATCGTTAATCCCTTATTATTTTCAAAATCAAATTGCACTACGACAAAATTGAAGAGTTAATGAACATTTTAGACCGAACAATTTCTTCTTTTGAGTAAGTTCATTTCTTTCCCTTTTTTTTGAAGCAATTTGTTTCCCTCTTGTATGTGACTTTTCTACGCTCTAGGCATATCTCTATTTGTTAGAGAGATCATAAAATCATGCTTTAATTGTTTATCAAACTTTTCTTTGTGTAGATAGAGTTATATTAGGAATCTACTCTAAGGGAAGAGAAGTTAATCATTTAGAAGTTATTAGTTTTCTTAAAATATTGAGTCTTGCTTTTAAGATTTAATTTGGGGTATTCATAATTTTATTTTTTTGTAAATAGGTGAGAGGTGACAAATTTATATTAGAAAAATTATGATAAAGAGTAAAATAATTGATTCTTTTTTCAAGAGGAAGGCTTATGATGAAGATGAAAAAAATGCATTTACGTCATCTAAAATTGAGAAACTTCATGAGAATCCAAATATTGAAGAAAACAAAAAACAACTCTCTAAGGTTTCTAAAGTTACATATAATGAATTTGAAAATACTTTAGAACGTGATCCGGGAAGCGTCTTCAAATTTGGCAATACCCACCAAATCAAATTGATGAGGTACGAAGGGCTTATCTAAAATGGGGTCCATATCAAATGCATCTAGAAAATTATCCGTTGTCTGGTAAAGATGATCATCCAAGAAGATTTCAGTACACATGGTTTAGCTTATTTTCTTCATGGTTAGAGTATTCGCCATTAAAAGATGCTGTATATTGCTTGTCGTGCTATCTTTTTAGTAAAAAACCAAGCGGACGACCTAGCTCAGATGTTTTCATTGTTACAAGTAATTGAGTTTATTTTTATTGAATTCTAATTAGCAATAAGTTGGTTGTCATCAACATGTTTTAACTTTTTGAATGTTTTTGTATAGGTTTTAAAAGTTGAAGGAACACTCTAACTAAAGGTAACTTTTGTTTTTTTGTTATATTATTGTTGATGATAAACTTTATGCTACTCTTTCATATATAATATTGTTATATTGTTTGGATTCTATTGTCATGAGTGCTTATTTTGAATAAAAAAATGATGTAAAGAAATTAGTTTTTCTTAATTAAAAAATAATAATTTATATATAACAAATATAATTTGGCCCCTCTAAGATTTTTGGTCAAGTTCCGCCACTGCTTAAGGGTACTACAAATATGAACTTATTCCTTCCAAATGATTCAGAATCAGACCTAATGAGTTATGTATATGCATGTTATTTTACATATTATCACAATGTTATAACGGTTTATCATAAACAAGATGTTTGTTCACATGTGGTAGCACAATGGTTTCATGATGGTATATGAAACAAACCATAGTAGCATCATCGTCTAATCATACAGAATTACGAGAAAAAAGAATATGTGATGAACAATATTGTATTAAAGAATACAAAATGTTGTACTTTGTTTTCTTCACTAGGTTTTCTTTTATCCCAAGGGATTTTTCCTTGTAAGGTTTTAACGAGACACATTCTCTTATCAATGGACACTAATTGAGGAGTGTTATGAATTAATGGTTGTCCATTGATTTGATAATTTACTCATAAATTGAGATGATTGATGATTGATACTAATATGATTCATTACTCTTTATGTAAATATTTGTATTAACTAGTTGATTTGCTTCCTTTATAGATTACAGATTACATATTGTATCTATAAATAGGATTCTTCCTATTAGTAATAATATACACAAAGTTGCTCTATATTTTCTTATTCTCTATTCTTTCTCTTCTTCTCTCTCATTAGCTTCATTTCATAATACATATAATATATTTATGACATTTTTAAAAATTATTGTTAATTTTTTAATATACATATATCACGTGTAATATATCTTATTATTTTTATTGTGCATAGAACTTCCTTTATTACAACTTTCTTTTATAATATTTGAAAGCCCTTCTATTATATGAAAACAATACTTTTTATGTAATTATACATTTATAATAAGACTTCCGCATTTAATTAATAATATTTTAAACTAATACAATATACTTATATATCGACATTAATCATATAACTTAAAATTAATTTCAATTAATAATATACATATTTTATAAATAATAATATTTTAAATAAATATAATATACTTATATTGACATTAATTATATAACTTAAAATTAATTTCAATTAATAATATACATATTTTATAAATTGTAGGATTTAATTATGTAAAATTAAGTGATTGTAAAGAGACTTAGAATTACAGGGTCATGAAATCTCAATATAATTTATTTTTATCAATTTTTAAAGTATTATATATAGGATCTTAACCAATAATTTAGGGAAACCAAAATAATATATTTAAAATTTATAATTTTAATGTCGTATTTGATATGATCTCATTTTAATATTAAATATTCAACTAATATTTTATTATCAAGTGAAATAAGAAAAATATTTTTTTTCTATTATCAAGTGAGATAAGAAAAATATACTTTTTTCTTCTTCAAGAATAAAAAATGACATACAATAAATAAGAACAAAAATAATAAATTTGTGTATAACTTCATTTGATTTTAGAAAAAAAAAAGTGAAAGTGAAAATGAAATATGAACACAGTGTATAAAATATTTTTATTCTCTATTATCTTTAATTTTATATTTTATTATTATTAAATATCGTATTTTATAAAAAAAATAAAATAATACCTAATTTAATTTTCATCGATTTCTGACCTATTTTACGTATAATTTAAAATTTTCAAAAAAAAAAAGTTAGAAATTTAAAAAATTAAAGAAAATTGTGGGGGAGGCCATGACTCAACGGTCTGTATAAAGGTCCGTCCGTGTGCGCATGAATTTTTCTTTTCTTAGTTTCTTTTATTTCTAAAAGAAATGTGTTTAATTGTATTCATTGTGGGTGATGAATGATAAAGTGGAGTACGGGGATCACTTTTACGTTAAGACATTTCCTTTAATATTTGAAAGACCCTCTATATATATTTTCTTAAAATATATTTTTTATACAATTATACATTTATAATAAGAGTTCCACATTTAATAAATAATATTTGAATCTAATATAATAATTTCATATTGACATTAATTACATAACTTAAAATTAATTACAATAATTTCAGACTGAAAATGAACAATTATATGTGAGAGAGAAGAGATGAAAATGAAAGAACACCACAGTGTTTCAGCAAAGGGAGTAAAAATATGTAATTTAAAGTCTATATTACCATAGGCGGATCTACTGTTGGTGCAGGGGGCATGGCCCCTAAAGTTTTTAAAAAATTTAAAATTAGTATTATATATTATATTACGACAAATTAAACTAGGTAGTTTTTTTTATTTCTTTTATAAAATATAATATTTAGTTTTAATAAATAATGAAATATAAAATTAAATACACATATTGAGATATTTTTTATGCTCTCTCATTATCTTTTGGTTTCTCACATATTCTCACCCTCAAATGTCTTAAACACAACTCATGCTTTCTATTATTATTTTTCATTCATATATATATATATATATAAATTTTTTTGTCTCACTTGATAGTAAATTATAAGTTTAATGAATAATATTTTTCATCTTATGAGTTTTTTTATATATTTATTATTTTATGAATATAAAAAGAAAAATTATATACTATATATAAATTGTGACTTAATTATTATATATTTTTCTTTTAAATAATTGTGTCTTTCAATTTTTTATTAGATTTTGATAAATTATTTTTATTTTTATACTGTTTTTGTTAAATAGATAAGGATGAATTATTTTTTAAAATGATAAAAGAAAGATATTATGAAGATGAAAACAAGATATTTCTTTATTATTTACATATTTTGAGATGTAATAATAAGAATTCTAATGTTAGATTATAGAAACTTTGTAAGATTCAAAGAATTACACTTACTTAAAGATATATAGTTTCACATTAACTACTTAGAACATATATAAATTTTAAATGTATTATTTTTTCTCTTTAAAATTTATAGTCAAGATTCGTCGTTATATAAAATAGGTTTTAATAAATCGATATGATAAGCTATTCATAATACGAATTTACATCGGTTAAGCATTGACAATGCAAATGTTATGCTGCATCACATTTTACATAGGTTCAAGAATAAATTGATGTTGCATCTCTTCATCTAATTACAAAGTTGCCACAATCTTTTTTTACATATTTTTTAATGAATGGATGTAATACCTAATCATGAAAAGCTATTTTTACACTAGTGTTAGTTATTATTTATTAATTGCTTAGATATGATAATTAGTTTTAGATATTTATTTCGAGATTTTCTGGATCTTTCATAATATTTTTTCAGTTAACTGATAAGTATAGGATTCTAGATAGTCTTAAACCTCTATTTCTCTTTATTGTATTATTGTATGAACACCAATACCTAAAACTCGAGATTATTGTTTATTTTGTCCGCCTCGTACCTTGTCTCAATCGTTACACTTAATAATTCATAGTCAAAAGACTGAAATTACATTATTTTCTTAATTGTTGTACATTTGGCATAACACTTTCTTTTCTCTTGTTCAGAAGTGAGAGTATTTATATTTTATACGTTACACCAAACTTAAAGATTCCAAAGATTGGTTTTAAAAAACTCATAGCGGAAAAGTAGGACTTGTATAAATAATTAATAATAAATTACATATAAAGTAACATGAATGATGTAGAAATAGTCCACGATGGGACAATTATTCGTCTATGCATAGCCAAATAAATTAACAATCCCGTGGAATAAAGATCAAATTTATTTTACCTACAAAAATACAATCACGACGAATAATTGAATCACCCTACACGTTTATCCGACACTGAAGTGTGTAAAATCAAACAAAGAAATTGAAACCACCCCGCATTATTAATGGAACAGTTTGCTGGGTTTTCATTTTTTAATAATATAACAAGTTGTTGGGTAACATATATACCTGATCAAGTCAATGTAAAGACATGGTCCTAAGGCTTCAAAAGTATAGTATAAAATTGTCTCTATTGTTACTCTCTCTCTCTCTCTCTCCACCCACAACAACAAATAATTCCCACAATTTTATCAACACTTACCGGCATGTTTGAATTATTTAAATACAATTTCAGAAAAAAAAAATCAAGTTTAAAGTAAAGAAAAATTACAATGAATGTTATCCTAATGAATTTGAGTTCAAAATGTTCACATTTGAAAGAGGTTTAGAAGATGAATGTTTTCTCCTTGTATCTCGATTGAAAATTTCTTTTGATACATTTTCAACAATGTAAATATATTTTTCTTTTTTATCCTTGTGAGACTCTTTTTCAGGGACAAAATCAAATTTTAAACTCTAAAATAGACACTATCTCCAATATGATATCAACCTTTCAATAGTATCTCAAAATACTTAGTGAGAAGGATCGTCTTTTTACAAAAAAGTAGCATACTTTTTTGAATGGAGTTATCCGTGACAAAAGATACATTTTTACCTCAGTATATAGAATAGGAATACAATAGCCTACCCTAATTAAAACCATTTAAACTTTTTTTTTGTGCATTTTTTCAACTCTACTTTTAAAATTTTATATCAAAACAACATAAAGCGGATTCAGTCAAATGGATTTTTGTACGTTGATATTACAAACAAATTGATTGGCCACCAAGTGTAAAGTATAGGATAATTTGAGCCATTTTTAGATAGCTACATAAGACAATATTAAGCACAAACACAACCTTAAACCAAAGCTCTAAGACTAAATGATAAGAGTTAATCTTGTTTATATGTGAATGTTCACTTCATAGAAGCTCTAAGAGAAAGAAGAGAAGATATGAGTTCAAGATAAACAAATAAAATGAACAAAATGATGGAAAAGAGAGGAGATGGAAGAGGATGGGGAAGGAGGCCTGCCACTTGGGGGATGGACCAACCCAAGATGAGTGCATCTTGTTGTCACTTGAACCAAAGTTAAAGATAAGACTAATGAATAACTCACTTTAGAAAGAGAGACAATCACAAATGCACACAAAAGTGTCTTAAATTCAACAATCAACAACTCTTTACAAGTAAAGAGGAAGTCCTCTCAAATAAGCCAAGAAAGAGACCTCCAAACAATAATAAAAGGTGAGGTATACACTAGCAAAATCACAAAAATATCTTTCTAGAAGTCCTAATGATAAGATAGGGAAAATATTCTCCATCATTGCAAAAATTTTCAAAAAGGTGCATTCTCTCACTTCCATGTGTGCATAATGGTCTCCATTCCAATATGATCTCTTCTCCAATTTCAAAATGCTCTCTTATCCACTTCCAAGGGTTTCTCCTTAGCAAAACTAGGGTGATGGGTACAGTCCCTTGGGCTACACTCCTCCTAAGCCCTTCACTCGTGTAAATATGACAACCTTAGAAATGGGAGGTGCTTCTAAGAAACCTACAAAAACACAAGACACAAACATGAGTTATATATTTATTTAAGACAAAACTAAACAAAATAAAAGAAAGAAGGTGAAGAAACTATTATATATATTTATAATTGTATTGCAAAAATAATAGCGTTGCAGTTGTTGCAACGTTAGCAAGCCTCCCTCCTTTTAGGATAGTGCATGTCATTGCAGCAAGATCTCCACCACATGTTGATCCCACATCCACATTTTATATATTATTTTCCACACTAAGCTTCAGTTATAGAGCATGGATTTTTTTAAATCCATTCATCACCTATAAATAGGAGCTTAAATCCTCTTCCAAAACACAACCTTTCTCATCTCTCCTTTTCTTATTTTCTTCCTTCTCTCTCTTCTCTTATATCCTGGGATACTTACTCTTTAAAGAGTACTTATCTTGCTAGTTTCTACTATCCTCAGGATATATCTGAGATGTTCCTGTTGTACCCTGGGGGATTTGCGCATATACTACGGATAAATCCTTATGGGCAGTGTTTTTACACACCTCAGGAAATCCTTTTATTTTATGCTTTTATCAATTTTATGCAAATTTGCTAACAGAAACTTCCCTCCTCAACATGTTTACTTTTCTGAAACACTTTCCTCCATCTTTGGTAGGGGTTAAGGACTCATCATGTTGCCTTCTTTTAGGTTTTTGTTTCATGTGGGCATTATCAACTCTTAATGGGTCCACTTCTTCGTTAGTCCAATTTGGTCCATGTGGTTTTCTTGTACTTCTTCATGGGAGGTCTTTCATTACTCGTTGTGTTGCATGTGGTAACCATTTGATCTTTTAATAAAGTATCTCAACCTTACGATGAGTGATATATATCATTGTAGTTATCAAATAGATGTTAATTTTCTATTACGCTATCGTATAGTGCCTTCAAAAATGAATTTTTTTGTTACACAAAAAACTAAATAAGATGACAATAGAAAAGGGTTAAACCTAACCTAAGTCGTCTCCCAAAAAATTTAGTATAAGAAATCCAATTAGAGAAATTCTATTATTAGAATTTGTAGAAGGGTTAGATGAAAGAATAATAACAAGGTTTGTTTAAAGCAATAAATTATGCAAAATACAAAAGACTTAACCAAATATGATGAATACATTTTAATTCTTTAGTTTTCTCATAATAGGATTCTCCATTGGTTTCCATATAATAATTATTCAATCAATTTCCAAACAGATTTCAAGTCAATCAAATTAACTTGTTAGGTTTCTTGTTCTAGTTAATCATATAATCTATTAATTAACACAGACAAGCAATACTCACTAGTGCCGTTTTGGCTTTTAACTCGGGTGATATGCTTTAGTTTTAATGAAAACGAAGCATATAAAATCGTGGTGAGAATTTTGAAACTTTCGCGAACTTATAAGCTTCGATTGTTGGTATAACCGAAGCCTATTCGATCATATGCTTCGGTTCCAAAGAAACTAAAGCCTATAGTTCAGAAAAATTTCAAAATTGACACCTCTTTTCAATTATTTTATTTTAGCGCAAAGATATAAGCCTCGATTGCCCCAAAACTGAGACCTATATATGCTATATGCTTCAATTGTTTCCAAACCGAGGCCTATAAGTTTGCTAACATTTCAAAATTGCCACTATTTTTTTATTATTTTATTATATGCACCGAGGCCTATACATACCATATGTTTCGTTTGTTTCAAAAGCGAGACCTATAAGTTTTCTAAAATTTTAAAATTGTCTCTCTATTTTTTAATTATTTTATTTTACACAGAGGTTTAGGCCTTAGTTATCAGTACAACTCAGGCCTATTGCCTTTTATGCTTCAATTATTTTAATAACCAAGACCTAAAATTCTGCCTAAGGTTAAATTTTGCAAAAATTTCAAAGGCTTCACTTTTTCTTTTTCGCTCACTTTTTTCTTTTTCATCTTCACTACTACTTCTTCACTCAATAACTTCACAATTTCTTCTTATTCTTCTTCTTCTTTTTTGCACCATTCTCTGTCATTCTTCCCAACCTCCATTCTATGGTGCGTAAACGAAGAACTTTGTCACGTCGCCACTCAAAGTCTAATTTTGATGAGTGTTTGTTTTGAATTTCTTGTGTTTTTGGTGGAGTTCATGTCTTTCTTGGGTTTTTTTCTTGTAAAGTTTGAGTTTTCTTGTTGCCATTGGTGTCCAGGTACCATTGTATTGTGGTGGAATTGATTAGTTCTCCAAAACACGTCATACATTCCTATTATTATTTTTTATTATTTATTAATGGTTTTATGCTTCGATTCTCTAGAACTAAGACCTAAGATTGAAGTTTACGTCTCGGTTGATAACTAAGGCAAAAAACCCACCCCTTTTTACCTCGTCTAGATATGTCTCGATTATTTAACTGATGTATAATAGTCAAAACAACCGATGTCAAAATTCTTTCCTACACTAGTAACTCTTATTTATACTTTACATGTACAGTCATAATGTTATTGTATCTACTCTTCTACCTCTTATTATTAAGCAAATAAGTGTATTAATCATAATTAATCAGTCAATCAATTCACTTAGCTTCTCTTTATAATCCAAGAAAGATTACTATAGTCTTAGTATGAATATAGTGCAATGCAAACTACACCTATGCATGCAAATGGTGTAAATATTTTACATTTCACTTAAAGAAGAGTTATTGGAAATCTAAAACGAATTCTAATTGAAGTTATCAGATTGGCTTTTAAGTTTTTCTACAACAATCTTAAGACAAATATCATAATTAAAAAAAAAAGATGAAAGTAAATCTGTATATAATTCAATGAATCAATATTTATTGCATTTAGCATCAAAATCCTTTATGAAATTACAAAAGAAATCAACCCAACAGTCTTAGCCTTTCATGTTGAAGACAATGCAATACATATAATGAAAGAGGAAAAGTAAAACAGTAATGAATGTTGAGATGAAAAGATCAATGATTTGATGAACGTATGATCCTTAAAAGCTTTGTCATTTCTCCTTTTATAGTGGTTTGGATGAGCCTCAACAACAGTTCTATCATGTTAAAACTATGTATATTTCTTTGACTAAACTTATGTTGATTGAAGGTTTTCCTCTTGTTTCAATAGATCTCAAGCTTAGAGGGATGGTGTTTCTATAAGAATACTCCGACGATCAAGTAAATATTTTTGGGTTAAAACTAATGTGATAGTAAACAAGTGATAGTTGTAAGTACCTTATATATTTATGTTAATCTTAATGAATATTTACCTAGGATGACCCATGTATCTTAATCGTGTTAGTACATAATAATTAGTTATTATTTGGTTAGTTACAAACGTCATATGCTAACTATACCTATGCCGAAACAATCTAGGCATTTCTTAATTCTTCTTGTACTTCCTTTCTTAATATTTCTGAGCTAACTTAGTTTATATTTTAGGATTCTAGATAGTTTTAGTTTAAGATATTGAAAAATGTTCGCTTAAACCTTTCTCTTTCTCCCAATATATGAACGATAGAGGAATCTCAACAATAATTAGAGTTTTCAAAATGGGTTAGAACCCGTGAACTAACCTGGCTCACCACTTGTTCGGACTGGGTTGGGTTGAAATTTTTTTACAAATTTCAATATGGGTTGATTTTTTATCGGACTCATCTAGAACCCAAGTTGAACCGTGGTGAGCCGGGTTAGCTCACAAACCCATAGGTAAAAGGGTCACATAAGTGTTTTTTATTAAGTTGTGATTTACATTTGAGTCATATTAGGTTATTTTTTGTAGCCAACACATAAATAATTTGTATTTTTTTTATTTTGATTTGTATTTGGATTGTATTAAAGTTTATTTAGATTTTAATTAGAATTATAATTTAGTTTTGACTGAAAAAAATAAAAAAATTGTATTTTTTAATTGAGTGAATCCGAGCCCGTTTAACCCGCCAACCTATGGTGGGCCAGACCGGATTTAAATTTTTTTGACTCGCTAAAAAGTGAATCGGGTTATATTAATTCATTAAATAATCAATCTGTGATAGGTCAAGTCAGATTGGGTCGAATTACCGGTTTTAATAGCTCTAACAATAATAACGTATAATAACTAAAACTCGAGATTAATTATTTATTTTTTCCGCCTCCTACCTTATTGGCCTTGGTCTCAACCGTTGCTCTTAATAATTCATAGTCAACAGATTGAAATTACATTACTTAATTGTTGTACATTTGGCAGAACATTTAAGATTCCAAGATTGGTTTTAAAAAACTCATAAGCGGAAAATTAGGACTTTACATATAAATTAATGATAGATATTATATAAATTAACAGGAATAATGTAGAAATAGTCCACGATGGGACAATTATTCATCTATGCATAGCCAAACAAATTCACAATCCCATAGAACTATGGATCAAATTTATTTCATCACTCTACAAAAATACAATCACGACGAATAATGAAATCACCCTACACGTATATCCGTCACTGAAGTGTGTAAAATCAAACACAGAAATTGAAACCACCCCGCATAATAAAATGGACTATAACACAAATAATGCAGAAGAAGAAGAAGAAAAGTCTAGAAGAACAATGAGTTGACTAAAAGGGTTGTGAGAAGAAGAGAGAAGGTTGCGACTATGGAGGTGGCGGAGCCCGGTGATGGTGGTGGTGGTGGAGTTGAGCCTGGCTCGGTGGGGGTTGATTCAGGTGATGGTGCTGCTCCGGCGGAAGGTGGGGTTGGAGTGGTTCCAGAAGCAGGTGGTGATGAGGGTGAAGATGAAGAGGCAATGACGTTGACGCTGAGTTTTTGGCCACTGCTGCAATGGCCTTGGATGGTGCATGCAAAATAGAACTCCCCAGTACGATTGAGAGTGATTCTAGCAGGTGATGTGCTCAACACTTCCTGATTTTGATCCACGCTGCAACTGTCAAAGCTTGCCTTGTCGTTAAGCTCTGCCACGGTGTGGCCTGAGCTGAATCTGAACACTGCATTAAACAAACATCATAATTTAAGCAACTCAAAAACCTTAAAGACAAAATAGGTAGTTTTTGTTTTCAACTTAGATTCAGACTTAGAATCTCAACCATATACGATGATATAGTAGAACTGACCTAGGATGTCGCCCTCTCTGAATGTGATGGAGGAAGCCCAATCGGAGTAGAATGAAGCGCCACCGGTGGGAGCACTTGTCCAACCAGTGCTGTCACCTACTGTGTGTTCTGCAGCTTCTGTGGCTTTTGGAATTGTTGCAGAAACTGCAATTGCTACAAGAATCAGCGTGTTAAGGAACCGAGCCATTGTTCTTGAGCTTTGTGTTATCAGATCGTCCCTGATTGGTTGATGAATCTGTTGTTGAGAATTATAAGAATGGCTTGGAAGTGGCTTCTATCTGCGTTGAATATATAGAGAGGATAGAGAGGGTAGCCTCGAATTATTAATGGAGAAACTACATGGAAGAGTTGGCTAGGTTGTCATATTTTAATAATCTAACAAGTTGTTGGGTAAGATACCAGATCAAGTCAATGCGAAGACATGGTTATATAGGGCTTCAAAAATATAATATAAATTTGTCTCTTTTGTTTTTTTACTCTCCCTCTCACCACCCACCCCTACATAAACATTTCCCCAATTTTATACTCATTTGTTTGAATGGTCTGCCTAGAATTTCCAAAAAAATAAAGTTAAAGTAAAAATATTTAAATAATTTTATCTGGGGAACGTTAGTTTAAAATAGTGATATTTGTAGAAATGAAACTAATTTCAGTAAGGAGAGAGTCAACATGAAAAACCATTATATTTCAACAAATTAAAATACATGGATAGTTGATTGAAATAATAAAAGATACTGCAAAAATACGAATTTCATGATCAACCCTAAAACGGTTTTAGCAACTTATAAGATTGATCACAGACAACAACAAATAGAAATACAGCCTCAGATTCTGTCAAATCATTCAAGAACCATACAAAAGATTACTAAGATTAGATTTTTTGAAACTTTATATCAAAAATCAAAAAAGATTCGAACACGAGCACACAAATTTTTATATTGGTTCATTCAAAACTGAGTTACATCTAGTTTATCAAGACAACCCTAGTCTGACTTGTACTTTTTCAAAAGATTTACACAATTCCACATTATTACACTTCTAAAATATGCAAAACAAATACCAAGAATCTTGAATCCCACAAGAGCCTCAACAAGCGTAGCAAGATCCCACTTTCAGATTTGGAAAATCACTAAGCAACACCCAGAAACTTGAGAAAGATCAAACCTGGATGATCGTTCTCCCTAGCCAACCAAACCTCTTTCTCCAAGTCTCTAAACCAAGCAAAAGGTACTCCGAGAAAATCAAAGATTCTTCACGAACAACTGCACATCTATGTGATCTAGAGAGAGAATTTTTCCAAAAGTTTAGAGTGATTTTGCGCTCAAAATAGCAACTGTTACAACTCTTTATCAAATCTTCAAGCATCAAATCATTAGTGCTAACAATCTCTCCCTGATTTGATAAAGTCCATCTCCATTGAATTGATTAAGCAACATCTTCCATTGACTGTCAAGCTTGTGAATCTGAAAAAATATTCCAAAGTAGTGCACACAAGATAACAAACACACAAATGCACATGCTCCCCCTCTCACTAGTATGTGTAGTATGTGTTAGAATTTTGGTTCATTAATTCTTTTTAATTCCTTAATTCTTCATTTTCTTAATTCTTCTCCCCTTTAGATTCATCAAATGTAATTAAAGAAATTAAGAATGAGATTAAGAGCAAACCATTTCATTAATAAAATGCCACGATACATAGGCGCAGAAATGATAACAAAAAAAATAAATGAAACTTGATACAATTAACATGCTAAATTTTAAAAACAACCAACTGAAAAACTGACAAAACTCATAAATCAACAATACAACACCACAAATGCAATACATGACCCTAGAAGCCAACCCAATCAGTCATCTTGATGATTGTTTCCGTTTTGGAACAAGGTCAATAAATCATAGATGTTGTAAAACCCGAGGAAATTAAATAAATAAATAAATAATAAATGCAGGTAGTAGGAGCCTTTATGGCAATTAATGTTAATTGTTATGATGTGGAAAAGTATTGGCTCAAATGGTTGAGAGTACTTGATTGTGTTGAAAGGATTTGGGTTCGAGTCTTGAGCATGCCAATTGTGTGTTATTTAATTGATTATTGTTTTAATAATTACTTGATCATGGTGAGTGATAATATGGTCCTAGAATTTTAGGAATTATCATGAAACATGAATTGGTTGAATGGATGTGCATTAACTTGACAATGGCATGGTTATGGGTTCTAACCTTGGTAGACCCAAATTCAATGTTTGGCATGAATGTGAAGTGGTAGAAACCCTAGCTAGTAGAGGGGCAGCCAATGTGATTAATCAATTGAATTTAGAGTAAGATAGAGAAAGACATAGGGTAGCCTAGGGAATACATTTCCGAGTTTCTGGAAGTGTCAAGTGCATTATTTTATTTTATTTTTGTCAAAAATTTTGAGTTTCTGGATTTTTGGAAAATTTCCAGAAATCGCTTGGCGGCTCATTCAAAGCTGTTAGGCGACACATACAGTTTTGTCTATTTTATGGATTTCTACCAGAAAACGCCTAGCGGCATGAACGGTGTGTCGGGCGACGCACTCTGTTCAACCCAAATTTTTGGGTTTTTGGATGAACTGCCTAGTGATGATGAACAACCGTCAGGCGACGTGGGCAGTTTTGGCTCGATTCTTAGGTTTTCTATGTTCTTGACTGGTTCTAATCGAAGAAGCATGACCTTTATGCTTTGGTTGATGATTAGATGTCGTTAATTGTTGAAATACACTATGATCGGAGTTATTTGGAAGGTATTGGATGAAAAGTGCTCTAGGGTTAGGAATTTGGGGGCTTTAATTATTTGAGATTAACAGTAGATTAAGTGAAGTGGAAATGTTACTAAAATGCTTTGGGCCGAGAAATTGTACAAGTTGTAAGTGTGATATGTGGCAGGGTTGTGAGAACAGGTAAAGAGATGAAGTTTGGGAATTATTGGAACCTCGCAGGTGCAGGAAATTCTGGGTAGTAGCCAGGATCCTATGCACCGCCTGGCGATATGTTGCTTACCGCCAGGCGCCAGCACAGTGATTTCTGCACTATGTTGTTGGGAGGGCAGACGCATGGATTGGACTTTTGGTGAGGCGAAATTGTCTTTATGTGAGAGAACTATTAACTTTGGCGAATGATCTAGTGAGATAAAGGAATGAATATTAACATGACTTAAATTATGGGTTAAGTTGTGATTGGAGGTGTCTTAGTAGTAAAAATAATACTGTGTATTTCTAATCTATATTGTAAATGAGGTTGGTTGTGTAAAAAAAAAGGACTTAGGCATTGGGATGGCTATTGAGTGTAATCAATGTGCCTAAGGGTAATATAAGGTGGCAAGGGATTTAAAAGAATAAATTCATAATGACAAAGGAGGGTTGTATTAAGGGTTAGAGGAATAGTACAATAATGGTTAGTGGAATTGATAAGTATGAATGCATGACCTTTTATCCTTGGGACAACCTAAAGCTAATGGAATGCATATGGGATAGGACATGAGGGTTGAAAACAGTGTTGGCCATAGTTAGCATAGTATCTAAATCTTTGGTAAGAGTTGAGGAAGACAAAGGTGTGGAAGAAACTTTGTAGGTTGTGAAGAATCAGTACAACTCGCTATACTGGTGTAGCGCCTGGCGGCAAGCATTGGATCACCATGCGATAGCTACAAATTCAGTGGCTTTGGGAGCGTGTGGCACTTGGCGGCAAGGCTCATTCTACCAGGCAATAAATGCAAGATTAGAGGCTTCAGAGGCGCTTGGCGCCTGACGGTTTGTAGTGTCCGCCAGGCAGTCTAGAAGTGAATTTCACCTGACGGCTCAGGAGTAGTGCTAGGCGATAACGCAAAGGTAGAGGGCTTGTTGCTTTTGATGTGCATGGTCTACAAGGCTTTGGTGATACATATAAAGGTGCGGTAGCTGGAGTGTTCCTTCAGTTATGGCTCGAAACGTATCCCTTGAGTTGTGGCTCAGAATAGGGGTTAAACACATGGCATTCCTAGAGTTGTGGCTCATAATGACATCTCTTGAGTTATGGCTCATGATGGCAGATGAACATGAGAAACTCTTGAGTTGTGGCTCGGGTTGGCGAGTGTTGCCGGTGTGAGTGTGCGAGTTGTGGCTCATACGGATGAGTCTAGATAGATTGTCCTCCTCATTATTTAGCTGACGAATTTGGTAGTCTTGAGACTTACAAACTATGTAAGTATTGGGAACTCCACCTAGCGTTACAGAGTGTGGTGTATAGCAGGTTTCCCGCACGTGTTCTACAAGTTGTGACTTGTAGGTGTGGCAGCAAGACATCTTGAGGTATTCATCTAAAGACGTAGAGCATGGATGACATGGTGGTGTCCATGTTGTGTGGAATTAAAGGATAAGAGTTCCTTTGATGTGTGTGCACATATTTGAACTGTATGTATGTATGTATGTATGTATATGTTTTATATTGTTAGCTCATCCTATCTGCTTGTGTTTGCGATGATCGTGTATTGCATTACACGTGAGCAGATGATGTTGCAGGTGGATCTAGTGAGGCATAGCATCGAAGAGGGGCTAGCTGGGAAAAGTTTTATGGAGTTTAATTTTATTTTCTGTTATGGTTTTGAATAATTTTGTAAACACTTACGTGGCCAACTTTAATATTTTATTCGACTTTATACATTATGGATTTTAGATCATTTTCGATGTAATAAAGGTTTTAAATTTTCTCGCGTTTTTGGGAAATGAGTTTTTAAAAAATGAGGTTTTACTTTTATTTCTTTATTTTATTAATTATATTCGTAATATCCGACCAGGATGTTACAAATGTCATTTTGTCGTCCAACTCATGGAACGTCTCATTTTAAAAGGTATGGTATGGATCTTGATACATATTGAGTTCATGCAATTGATGAAGGATCAGACTCTCGAAGTGGGAATACCAGGGCCTCTATTTTTTTGACGGATGTAGGGGATAATCTCCATTGGTTCAATAATGGGTTCCTCTTCATCCTCTTGATTTGTCCTACTTGGGCCAGCTTCATGATCATTAGTACCACCAATTAAGGTAAATCTCATCGTATGCACATTGAGGTAAGAACTTGATATTGAATTCTTGTAGAATCCTCTAACACATCTTCTACATCAACGCCAAAGTACTCAATGAACTTGGAGATCAACACCACATATGGGAGTCTAAAGTCCATGAGTCTCTTGGCCTTCATCGTGTTATCTTGAATCACGAAAGTCTAGTCCATCTGAATGTTGTTTTAGATGTAGTACATGGGAATCAAATCACCCTTATTTAAGGTTGAATGGTTGTTTCCATGGGGTACCATGATTTTGGTGACAATCATGGCAAGTAGCCTCTCATCCACCTTGAGACCACCAACATGGAATGTCCTGATTTCACCTCCAGGGTTCTTCAAACATTGCCTGTAATACTGCACTTTGTTGAATTTTCTATTACGCTATCGTCTAATGCCTTCAAAAAATGAATTGTTTGTTGCACATAAAACTAACTAAGCTGAAAATAGAAAGGGTTGAACAGTTTTCTCCCAACAAATTCGGTATAAGAAATCCACTTAGAATAGTTCCATTATTAGAATTTGTAGAAATGGTTAGATGAAAGAATAGTAACATGGTTTGTTTAAAGCAGTAAATTATGCAGAATGCAAAAAACTTAAGCAAATATGATTAACACATTTTAGTTCTTTAGTTTTCACATAATAGGATTCTCCATTGGTTTTTATATAATAATTACTCAATCAATTTTCAAACAAATTTCACGTCAATCAAATTAACTTGATAGGTTTCTTACTTGTTTGAGTTAATCATATAATCTATTAATTAACACAAATAAGTCATACTCACAAGTGCATTTTTGGCTTTTTAACTTGCGTGATATGCTTTAGTTTTAAACAAAACGAAGCATATAAAAAATCGCAGTGGCGATTTCAAAATTTTTCCGGACTTATAGGTCTTGGTTATTGGCATAACTGAAGCCTATTCGACCATATGCTTCAGTTCCAAAGCAATTGAAGCCTATAGTTCGAAAATTTTTCAAAATTGACACCCTTTTTCATTTATTTTATTTTAGCGCAAAGGTATAGGCCTTATTTGTTCCAGAACCGAGGCCTATACATGCTATATGCTTCGGTTATTTGAAAACCGAGGCTTATAAGTTTGCTAAAATTTTAAAATTGTCACTATTCTTAGCCTACACAAACTATGATCATGCATAACAAACCTAAATGAGTTAACGGACTCAAAATCTTAGTCTACCATAACTTTTCTTTGCGATCCTATAGATCAACCCACACGACATGTCCTCCTTTGCCACCCTTATGTTTGAGTTGAGAATTTTATCATCTAAAAGTAAATAGTCATTAAATATGAAATATGAAATGAATTACAATTAAATCTATATAATAATATTAATAATTTTTTCTTGTCACGGTTTTCCTAATTTTTCTTAATGATGTATAATCTTGAATAATTTAATTATAATTAATATGATGAAATTTTAGTTACAATGAAAATCGGAAACAATTATTTACAACTTTTAAAATATAAATACTGAATTATAAAAAAGACTAATTAAAAATTGTGATGCTTAAAAAACATATAATTAAAAACAATGATGTATAGTGTTAAATATATAAATACTAATTTTTAACTACCAGTTTTCCTTCTTAAATATTTTACCCTCTTATCCTGGGTCTTATACCTGTACTCACAATTCTGACAAATGGAACATATCATAAAGGTTCAGATAGATAAAGCTATCTAGTAGGTGACATTTGCATTTGATCAGGTCAAATAAATGTAAGGGTTACTTTCTCAAGAATTGAGATGACCTGCTTCTTATATTTATATTAAATATTATATATATATATATATATATATATTACATTTATAATAAATGATTTTATTCAAATATATAAATGAAGTTTATATGTTTGATAGTTATTTATTAGATATAAAACTTAATTTCATTTAATAAATATTAATACTTAATAATATGATCTATGTTAATTAAATATTTATAATTGATTGATGAAGCAGTTCATACCAGAATTAATTTAAGAAGAGTTATTTAATATTATTTATATTTATTAAATAAAGTAATTAATATAGGATAGAAATGTTATTTATTTAAATATTGTTATTAATATATATTGATGCTGTCATAAATGAATATATAAATAAATCTTAATAAATGGTACATTTAAGACTTGGTTGTAGTGTAAATTTAACCCAGCATGTTTATTAACTTTGTGCACTATTTACCTTTCTGACTGCATTTCAATTATAACATTTATTTAGATTTTCTTTTCATCCAAAAAGAAAATATCTGAAACCTTACTTAAAAGATTGACCAATTCCACTGAAACCGACATTATAATTTACTTTTATATGTGTTTCAATAAATTAAAAAAATAAATATAAATATAATTATACTTTATATATACAGAGAGAGAGATAATTAAAATTTACAAGATAGTGACACAAAAAATATCTATTCATGTATGATATATTTATTAAATATAACAAAAGTTTTTTATTTCACAAATATCACATTTAATTATATCATAAATGTTAATTTAATATTTTATTCAATTAATGAAATTGTTAATATATATAATTCTATTTTGTTTTCCAATTTTTTTTCTTAAATTTTAGTGTTTGTGAAATTTAATTATTTTTTATTTGGATCGTTGTTATTTTTCGTAGTCTTTATTAATATATATATATATATATATATATATATATATATATATATATATATATATATATATATTTTTTTTTTTTTATTATATTTATATTTTTTTTTTTTTATATTTTTTTTTTTTTTTTTATTTTTTATATATATATATATATATATATATATATATATATATATATATATATATATATATATATATACTTTTTTGCCTTTGTAATATTTTTACATTTTCGCTTTCGTCTCTATCAAAAAAATTGTAAGGTAATACTTTAAAATAAAAAATAAATTTTGGAACTAAAGGTAATAATAGATACATTTGAAATTATTAAAACAATATGATAAATATAAAACGAAAAGAATATTTCATAAAGACTAAAAGACGAAAAAAATAATCTTCTGAGTAAGAAAATATAAAATATACTTGCTAAGGCTAAAATTTATTTAAGGAATGTTTATATGAAAATGAGCTATTAAGATGTCAAAAGCAATAGTCACTAATATCTTACCAGTCTAATTAAATTAATTTCTTCATATACAATTTTAGAAGAGAGAAAAATAAAATTAAATAAATATTTTAATAATATAAAATTAACTTATAATTAATTTGCACAAGTGAGGTCTTAAATCATCTTTCCAAAATTTTTTTTTAAAGGTTAATTATGTTTTTATCCCTAATCTATAATGCAATTTTGGTTTTGATCTTTATTTGAAACTTTGATCTTGTTAGATATGTATACTTGAAAAATGTATGGATACAGTTTTTCTCGTCCAATGTAGAGATGGCAAACAAACCCGTCCCCGTGGGTATTGTCTGAACCCGTCTCCGTTTTAACAGGAAATCTCCGCATTGACTGGGTATGGGTATGGGGAATCCCCGATTTTTTCAATTGGGGATGGGGATGGGGATGAATATATCCCCGCCATAATACCCATCCCCGTCATATCCTCATCCTCATTTAAATTATTAAAATATTTACAATTAATTAAGTAACCCTATATATATATATATATATATATATATATATATATATATATATATATATATATATATA
>Ga0214544_1003868_pt1 | contig 30553 bp, 14 predicted proteins | sample CNSS3metaG_FD_160074 | JGI IMG/M metagenome (GOLD analysis project Ga0214544, IMG submission 160074) | Root nodule microbial communities from cowpea collected in UCLA plant growth center, Los Angeles, California, USA - CNSS3 | ecosystem: Host-associated > Plants > Roots > Nodule | place: USA...
ATTTTCCTCAAGTAGTGCTGCGAGTCTTCTCTCAAGTCGCAGCCTCAGAAATCTACGCCTTTCAGCACGAGCCCATTGCACCATATCTTTACAGATTGTAATTTGTAGATCAGAACTCCCTGGTATTTCACCAACAGAATCAATTACTCTCCTCATAACTTTTGCCGTTTGTTCCGTTGGAATCAAGGAAAAGAAGAACCTCAAATGAGTAAGAAGGCTGCGCAGATCCACTGCCCTATTCTCTTCCGTGAACTGCTCAATGAGGTGTACGATGGCTACCTCTTTGATGCTCAAAGTAAACGAGGTAGAAGAAGGATCACGAAGTACCCGACAAAGAATGGATATTTTCTCATATGGGTCTTGGGTTTCCTCTGCCAGAATAATTGACTCCACTGTGGCTGGAAAATAAGAATCCATGGTTGCTGCTTGCAAAGAGAAACATATTTGGTAAAAACGATCAAAACCTGAAAGTTAACGACCTTTGCACCAGTATACATTCTTGAGTGAAAATTATTATGACCGAAAAAGACTTCCCACCACAAAATCAACCATAGCAAAGCCAGTACATAGTTACCCTCAAGAAAATAAAAAGACAGATTGCAAAGAAGACATTAAGGTTTGCTAGTGCAATCTAAAGTTCTAAAGACTTTTCACATTTCTGAGTGGCGATCACACATTTGTTTGAGAGGAAACTAAAACCATTTGAATTATGATTTGGGTACAGTGATATGGATAGCATGTGATGCAAAAGTTGGTTGGATTATTACGAGTGGAAACAAAAAGAAACGAAATGAACCCAAACAAGAGAATTAAGTATGTCAGAAACATACTCCGAATTGAAAGAGAACGAGTCCTTACCGATGACCCGCAACCGCAACCGCAAGGTTCGGTGCTGAGACGCGGAGACGGAGAAAAGAAATATTGCGGTTACTTGTTACTCAATCTTTCTAAAGAACTGCCAATGATATGTCATATACTTTCACATATTTAGAAATTTAAAAAGCTTAAAGGTGAGCAATTTCTCTTGTTTGAACGCATAAAAGATGATACTTGGAGAAAGACCTCTTCATCAAAGGTTACTTAAAAAAAACATTTAAACTAATCATTATTATTTTTTTTTAATTAAAAAAAAAAAAAATAAAATTTTATTAAAAAAAATAAATATATATATATATATATATATATATATATATATATATATATATATATTAATGAAAAATATCTATAAAATATATAATTTTATCACATAATTTTTTATTGAAAATAGTTAATTAAATTTATAAAAAAAATATTTATAAAAGAATAAAATAATAAAAATTGAAGTAATTGAACTTTAAAATATTTATAGAACTTAAGAGAAAAAATAAAATAAAATATATTAATAAAAATTAACTTTGGAAGAATTGATGTACATCAAAATAGTTATTATAAATTGCTATAAAAATAAATTATCTTTATAACATTTATTATAAATAAAATTCTTAAAAATAGACACTAACTTGGTGAACATATGTTATAGGTATCATTCTCTCCGATTTTAGGGTCTTTTAATCTTTATAAGTAATTGAAGATGATATGACTATAAAATAAAGAATAGAATTATTAATTAAAATAATTTACGAAAGGATGAGGTAATCATAAATTAAAATAATTGAATTTTAGATCCTGTTAAATTATGTTGGTAAAAGTGGTTTCAAAATAAATAATTTTACTTAACAAACTTTATAATCCGAACATATAATGTATCATTATTTATTCTTGCACATACTTGTACATACTTGTAGAAGAATAAAAAATTATTTAATTACTTATTTGATCTTTGTTTTTGTCAAAAAAGAAGTTTAGTTCGTCTTTTAATTTTTTTAGTTTCAATTTGTTCAAATTGATACAATTTAGTCATAATTTGTAAAAATTCATACAATTTAGTACTTTTTTGTTAATCTTTTTGAAATAGATCAAAGATTTTTCTTTAAAATTGTTATTAATAAAGATAGTTTGAAATGGAAAAGCTAATTGACATGGCATAGACATAACAATTATACGGGAATGACGTGACAACTCTCTCTTCACCTCAAACTGCTTCACAAAATGCCTAAGAAAAATTAAAAACAAAAATTAGACCAATTAATGTCAAATTAATCGACATTCGTAATAATGGCCCAATGAAGCCCAATTGATGAAAATGCACTAACAATAGATAATTAAGCATTAAACAACCATCCTGATGACCACAAAAAGACAATAGAATAAGGGAAATAATGACTCATCAATATACCTCACCCAGCTTGGCTCAACTAGGACACACCTTGATCTAATTAAATCCAAACTAAATCCAATTAAGTGGATTGGATTTAATACCCAAAAAATATGGATTAGGGTTTGGAATAAATATGTAACACCCCATTTAATTAATAACGCTAATTAAAGGAATGTCACGCGGAGTAGTATTAGAAACAAAGTCCTGGAGTGTTACAAGTGTTACAATGAATCAATTACCTCACACACAAGGTTAACCCTTAATGAATTTCAGGCCTCCTGCTACTCTCACCACAGGAGTCAGTCCGCTCTAAGTGAGACTAGCTGACTCCTTAGAGTGTCAGGATGCAATCCTTACTAGAGATGGCAAATAAACCCGTCCCCGTAGGTATTGCCCGAACCCGTCCCCGTTTTGACGGGGAACCCCCGCATTGACTGGATATGGGTATGGGTATGGGGAATCCCTGATTTGTTCAATTGGGTATGGGGATGGGTATGTGGATGTACATATCCCCGCCATATTACCCGTCCCCGTTTAAATTATTAAAATATTCCTAATTAATTAAAGGGTTAAATATGTTTTTGGTCCCTCAAGTTTGAGTGAAATTTGGGTTTAGTCCCTCATCAAAACTTTTGACCAATTTAGTCCTTCATCTTCCAAAATGCGTGAATTTAGTCCTTTTAACCAAATTTTGTTAAGTTTATCTGACATTTCAAGCGCATTTCATGATAGTATTTAAATTATTTATACTGTTTGACACATTTTTGCTTCAATGTTAACTTAAATACTATCATGAAATGCGCTTGAAACGTCAGATAAACTTAACAAAATTTGGTTAAAAGGACTAAATTCATGCATTTTGAAAGATGGAGGACTAAATTGGTCAAAAGTTTTGATGAGGGACTAATTCCAAATTTCGCTGAAACTTGAGGGACCAAAAACATATTTAACCCTTATTATTTTACCATTTCACATTGTAACACCTTAGTTTATAGTTCTGCATGGCTAGAAGAATTAGACAAAGTTTATCATGAGCTTAGTCAGACTCAAGATGATTGTTGCCTTGTATAAGACATAAAGTGATCGAGAACACTCATCCATCTAATGCTAAATAAAAATGCTAACTGATGCTGCCTTTTTGTTGTTAAAGTTCTGGTTATGAAGTTTTTTCTAAGTAGGAACACACAAATGTTAGTTTACATGAACCATGCTGCACTAAAATGTGAGCAGGAATATTTGATATCTTTTTCTTCTTTTTGTTGGGATAGTCAGCAATTCCAATTTTAGCTAGAGATACTAGATTCATGCATAGGATGGGAATACTGGAAGCTTAGAGATTCAGAAGCTCACAAGTGTATAAGAACTAGTTTTTAGTCCCGTGCACGGATAACTTATAAGCAAGATCATTGAAAAAATAATACTATATTTCAATAAGAAAAATATACAATCATCTTTCATACTATATGTTGAAAGTAAAGTATGCATAAGAGTGTCAAATGTATAAGAATGTGGTTTTCTCTAAAGAGAGATTGTTGAATTTACCATATAAGATTCGTTTCCCTCCCGCCAAAATATAAATTTAAGATGTTTGTTCGAGTCTCAATATCTACCTCGGTATAACTATTGTGTTGGATTTATGTTATTCTTCATTATTTTATTTTTTGTACATAAATATTAGTCCGGTAAATTTTATTTTTCTTCCTGCATCAGCTGTGCATTAATGTCTTTCCATGAATATCTTAATTTTCTTTTTGCTTATCCTCTCCATGTAGACAACTGCTTCAAAAAGTGGTGCTCTGCGTTATGATATCCATTATTGGCTTGGTAAAGGGACCAGTCAGGTAAGTGTTGCTGTTTATATATTGCCACCCCCTCCAATTGTTTTGGTTTAATATTTGATGTTGTCTCCCTCGGTTGATTTGCTCACTGATGATTACAACTTTAAAATAGGATGAAGCTGGTGCTGCAGCCATCAAGACAGTCGAGTTGGATGCAGCTCTAGGAGGACGGGCTGTTCAGTATCGTGAAGTCCAAGGCCATGAAACAGAAAAGTTCCTTTCTTATTTCAAACCATGCATCATACCTCAAGAAGGTGGAGCTGCCTCTGGTTTTAAACATGTGGAGGCCGAAAAACATACGACACGGTTGTTTATATGCAAAGGGAAACATGTGGTACATGTCAAAGAGGCAAGTTTGACCATATTCCTCTGCCTTCGGCTCGTTGATGTTTGAGTCTTGTATATTGTTATTGTGCATACTGTATGCGACACCACATATGTAAACAATATTTTCTACTTGTTGATTAGCTATTTGTGTTGGTTATAGGTTCCATTTGCTCGATCTTCGCTAAACCATGATGATGTTTTTATTCTGGATACTGAGTCCAAAATTTTCCAATTTAACGGTTCCAACTCATGTATTCAAGAAAGGGCTAAAGCATTGGAGGTTGTACAGTTTATTAAGGATACCTATCATGATGGGAAGTGTGAGATAGCTTCCGTTGGTAAGTGTAAGTATATTTTACAGATTCAAACATGATTGCTTAGTATCACTAATTGGATATAAATGCTCGAGTTTCTTGCAGAGGATGGAAAGTTGATGTCTGATTCTGAAAGTGGAGAATTCTGGGGTTGCTTCGGGGGCTTTGCTCCTCTTCCACGGAAAACAGTCAGTGATGATGATAAGTTTGCTGATTCTCATCCTCCAGAACTACTTTGGTAATATGTTTTTCCAGTTTTCCCCTGGTTTTTTCATTTATGTTCGCGGTCAGTATATTCCTTTCACTTCTTTTACCAAACGATACCAGGATGCAGTTTGCTTATGTTAAATTTTATTTTTTTTATTTTTTACCAATTGTTTTTATTCCCCTTCTGAAAACTTATGGTGTTTATCAATGTAAGACTGTTATAAATTTATTATTCTTTCAACCAAAGTTGTATGTGATTCTGAATAGATGAAATTCATTTATTATACTGAAATGTCAAACTCTGTGCTGCTCTAGTTATCGTGAAATTATAACTTTTCCAGTGTTGACAAGGGGAAGACAGAACCTGTTGAAACTGATTCCTTGACAAAGGAATTGCTGGAGACAAACAAATGCTATATTTTAGATTGTGGGTTGGAGGTGTATGTATGGATGGGAAGAAACACATCTCTTGATGCAAGAAAAAGTGCAAGTGGAGCTGCAGATGTAACATCTCTTGTTTCTTTCTTTGTATTGCTGAGCCTACTCTGTGATTTTAAATGACTTTTGAATCTTTGTGGACCCAAAAACAGAAGTTAGTCAGTGGCACTGGTCGACCAAAGTCCCACGTAGTTCGTGTAATTGAAGGATTTGAAACAGTAATGTTCAAGTCCAAGTTTGATTCTTGGCCTCAGGCATCTCAAGTGATGTCTGAAGATGGTCGTGGCAAGGTAGCAGGTAGTTTTAATTAAATTTTTATGCTTGTCATTGGACTGAATATTTTTCATCAACTTTAGAATGATTTTGTCAGCTCCATTACCCGGGCCTTCATTATGTTCTTGTAATTCTCTACCTTTTTTTGTCACTTTCTAGCACTTCTAAAACGTCAAGGATTGGATGTCAAGGGTCTCTTAAAATCTGAACCAGTAAAAGAAGAACCTCAAGCCTATATAGATTGCACAGGACATTTGCAGGTACTCTCTACTAGTTTGTATACAATAAAAAATTATCAAAAATTGAAATTTCTAGATGTAACTTTTGTTGGTATTAATTTCAAATTTTTTGTGGTCTTATATCCCTTATCTAATTGATTTCTTATATTGAAAGAATCTTTTTGAATCACAATCACTGTATCCATAATACTCCACCGGTCTCACAATTAGAGGCATACAATGCAGCTGAATGCACAAGAGGCTAAGATCTGTGTTCTATCTTATGATAGGAATATGTGAAACCTGGAGTGTTAGACTACTTTATTAGATTTGATTTAGAACAAAATGAGTAGATGCTTAACATTTTCTGAGAGAAATGAATATAGAATAGGAAAGGTTTTTAATGTAGAATAAGCAGCATGACATTTCCTCTACAAATTAGACGTATAAATATAAAATCTGTGATCCTTTGTGATTTATGTGCTATCTTAATACTTAATCAGATTATTATCATATTTTTTTTTATTTATCTTCAATTTTTTTTCTTCCTAAATTTTATATTCATTTGTTTTCTGTCCTACAATCTTTTGGTATCCCTGCATTTTCTTTACTTTGTATCAAGCTTGCATGGATGCCTCTCATCATATGCACTTAGCTTGTTACAAATATAATCAATTCTAAGATCCTGTAATGTTTCAGTAAAATATATATGCTAGTTGATCATTAGAATTAACAAACTCAGTTTTGATATCTCCAAATACAATTTTTTCTCGAATAAAATGATAATCAATCTCAATATGTTTGATCCTTTCATGGAAGACTGGATTTGAGCTAATATGAAAAGCAACTTCATTGTCATATATAAGTGTCATTTGAGTGACGTCTCCAAATTACAATTCTTTAAGCCATATAAGCTCACAAGTAGCTAGATTTTGCTACAACATTTTTGTTTCTTGCTCTTCCAAGAGATCAAATTATCATCAATGGAGACACAATAGTCAGGAGTGGATCTCATATTAGAAGGAGAGCTTGCCCAATTGACATACAACTTAGGTGTGATTATTGCGTCCATATATCAAACCTATTCCAAGAGAACCTTTAATGTACTTCAATATACGAATCACAACATTCCAATGATCTGCACATGGAGAATTAGGAAATTAACTCACCACATTAACTCCAAAAGAACAATTTTGGAAATATTAGGGTGAGTAACTATAAGATAGTTCAATTTTCGAGCTAATCTTCTATACTTCTCAAGATTTGAGAGGGGCTCCCTTTGATTAGGTAGGAGTTTGGTATTGGGAATGCATGATTGTGTCAACAAACTTTGAATTCATTAGCCTAGTTTCCTTCAAATATCCAATGCATATTTTCTTTCAGAAATAACAATTTCATTGTTAGATTGTGCTACCTCAATCGCCTAGAAATATGAGTTTGCCAAGGTCTTCGGTTTGAAAGTGGTGACATAGGTGTTGCTTTACCCATGAGATGCCATGGTCATACACCTAGCAATCGAGTGACAATAAAATACTGAATGATCTGTCTCACGGCGAGTTATGCCAAATTGTTGAGCAACAATGTTAAATTTGTCAAACCAAGCCTTAGGAGACTGCTTGAGGCCATATAAAGATTTGCGGAAATAACGTACCAATTCGAAAGACTCTCATTGAGCAACAAAACTTGGAGGTTGCCTAATACATAACTAATGTATAACAATTCAAATTTGTCAATTAATGAAAAAGAACAAGTAATTTAGCTGTTCAAATCTATTCAAGTATATATTGTAGAGAAATTATGGAAGAATCAGTAAGGAAGAAATAAATCAGGGATTTTGCTCATCTTGTTGATGTTTTGGGTTTTTATCCCTGCCATGAAAGTCAAGTTTCTTATATTTTCCTCCCATTTGAGGTTTTTGTCCTATATTTTCTACTCCTTAGGTTAGTCCCTATTTCCCATGAAGGATTGGTCCTCCTATAGTTTCTTTTTACTAAGGTATTGATCCTTGATGGACCAAAACTCAAATAGATAGAAACTATATGGACAAAAATCTTATTTAGACCATTTTCTTAACAATTTAATTAGAAGATGATCAACTGTAAAATGATTTCTTCTTTCTTTTTTGTATTTGGGGTAACCTTATTAAAGTATTGGCAAAAGCATTTCACCATAATACATTTTTGTGTTAACGAGTACAAGGAATTTCCCACATTCCACTGTTAAGATGTAGGGTTTAATGGAAAAGAATACAAACTAGTAAAGTCCCATTGAGTGAAATATGAGCTATTATCTACTAAAACTAATGTAAAAAATTACAACTATATCAGAAACAATGATTGTATAGAAAAATATGGAAAAATAAAGGTTATGTTAAAAATTGGGTACCTATACTCAACATCATGTTTCGTTTTAGTGCCTATATGAAAAATTCTAAATTCTGAGTCCTACATGAAAAAAGTTTTTATGAATAGTTTCCTACAATATTCTGAAGCCATAATGGTGTTGGATGTTTGCTGACTTGTCAAACTTTTGTCTTATATGGTATTAGGAATCGATACAACAAAAGGTTTGACAACTTTATAATCATTTAGTCTTGTTATGAATTTTGCAAATGGTAAGGACCGATTTGTAAATATTTTTCCATGTAGGGACCAAAATGTACAGTTTCTCAATTAATAACATGAAAACAATTTCATGAGGAAATGTTTTTTAAATATAACCAAAGATAAGAGGAAAGCAAAGAGAAATAGCTGCGGAATACAACTTCCATCCATTCCTTCTCAAAAATTGTCCGAGCTCCCAATTCCCTCTCTCTTGTAATAGCCTCCTTATGGATCACATTCACGCTTTTTCTTAGCGTAATGACCTCTCCCACTTTCTGTTCTCCATGGTCCATGTGTCTCTCTTTTTCAAATTTTGGAATATAGGTTCCATATCTTAGGACCGTGGCCTAACTACAGCAGTACTAATCTTTTTACAGAGTTTATGAAATTTACGTCAAAACTATGGTTGAGACTTGAGGTAACAAGCGAAAGTATTTTCCGAAGTTTATGAACGATTGTAATATGCTGCCCAATATTTTCTTTTGTTTCTTAAACATTTGGTAGATGGTGTCCTATGAGAGTTTCAAACGATATGTTTTTACTTCTCCCTATTTGGTTGGACTAATTGTAATTTCAGTGTCCTAGATTTGTCTTGCTTATTTGTTTGTGTTGTTGAGAAGAGCTTTATCATAATCACACAGGTTTGGCGTGTTAATAGCAAGGAAAAGATTCTTCTTCCAGCCACTGATCAGTCAAAATTTTATAGTGGAGATTGCTACATCTTTCAATATTCATATCCTGGAGAAGATAAGGAAGAGTATCTTATAGGAACATGGGTTGGAAAGAACAGTATTGAGGTGAAAAATTTAAAGAGCTTTATTCTACTTCTTTTTTCACATGTGTGTTTATAATGTTATCTTTCATGTAAGCAAATCAGAAAATTTGACTGCAAAATATTCTACTGGAATTGAAACTGTCTTAGTGAATCACTACTTATACATTTCATTACACTGTACACAACATTGGTAACTTTTGGGACCAGAAAGCCATGCATAAGTGTGTTTGCCTCCATTCCTTACAGAAGCTTTCTTTGTTGAAATTAGGAAGAGAGGGCTTCAGCTCTTTCACTGGCAAGCAAAATGGTTGAGTCAATGAAGTTTATTCCTTGCCAGGTAATTTTTCTATGAGTGTGTTATGTTCAATTTGTTAATAGATGTTTGTGTTTGTTGCTTGTATCCCTATTGATAGTATCCGTGTGTAATTAATTGAAGGTTCGTATCTATGAAGGCAGTGAACCAATTCAATTCCATGCCATCCTCCAAAGCTGTATTGTCTTCAAGGTTTGTGGGATTCTGGTATTGGGTTAACTAAGAAAAAAAATCTTATTTTTTATGAATATATTTGTTTTGTTTAATACTGGTCATGTACCTATCAGGGTGGACTTAGTGATGGATACAAGAATTACATTGCAGAGAAGGAAATTCCAGATGAGACATACAGTGAGGATGGTCTTGCATTATTCCGCATCCAGGGTTTTGGACCAGACAATATGCAAGCTATACAAGTTGAACCAGTATGTCATTTTGTCTGTTCATAGCAGCTATCTCTATCCACTCTACACTTACGGGCATTTCAAACATTTTAAAAAAAAATTATATCTATTTTATTTAAAGTTAAAATTACTGATTTGAACCCTATAAACAAATTTATCTTTTGGTCCCTGTACTTAAAACTCATACCTTTTCTTATGTATGCTACTTTTTAATCTCTTTTAATTCCTATAACTTTAAGTGAAAGGAGGAAGACTAAAAATAGTATGTATATAGACTTAAAAGGATTAAAATAATATTTATAGGGACTATAATAAATGATTTTTTATTATTGGGATCGAAAGATAAATTTTGTAGAACTACACAGACTAAATGAGTTGTAAAAATGCCATTCTCTTTAAAATAATTCTTTTCGTATTCCTTTTGTCAACCAGGTTGCTTCCTCCTTGAATTCCACTTACTGCTACATACTTCATAGCGATTCAACTGTTTTTACTTGGTCTGGAGGTTTAGCAACTTCAGATGATCAAGAGCTTGTTGACAGAATGCTGGATTTGATTAAGGTCCGTTATGTTCTGAAATATGTTTAATGCGTAAAATTTGATTCGTCCAAATCAAAGACCAAAAGGTTCTTTTGGTAAACATATTCATGTTGGACTAGCAGTTAAATATGGGATATTTTTTGCATGTTGAAAATTGTTAACTATTAAGGTTATTTATAAACTTGGCGTTGGGCTACCTATAATTCCTCTTAGTTCAGGTCCTGGGTTTTGATCCAGGCAGGTGTTATCGTCCAAGCCACATTATCCCATCTTGCGAACTATGTCTATATAAAAAATAAATATCACTGTTTATTAATTAAAGCATGTGCTTGGCAATTAACTGTAGCCGGATTTACCATGCAAATCACATAAGGAAGGCGTAGAATCGGAATTGTTTTGGGATTTGTTGGGCGGAAAATCAGAATATACCAGTCAAAAGATCGATAGGGATGAAGAAAGTGACCCTCACCTATTTTCTTGCGACTTCTCGAAAGGTAAGAACTAAATTTTTTGTTGACGAAAGAGATTTATCTAATCTCCATCCTCAGTTCCTTCTCTTCTTAAAGGCAAATGACTGACTTGTTTGTGATGGCTTCTTTCTCTTCCTGACTGACAAATATGCAGGAAATTTAAAGGTGTGTACACCCGCTGATCTGTTGATATCATGATTTTGCAATATTCCGAGTTATGGTGTGAAGGCATGTTAAAGAAGTTTTTGCCTATGTCAATATTTTATTTACAACGTTTTAACTTTTAAGTTGTCCTATTATTTAAAAAGTCAATGACAGGGTCCAATTTCAACAGTGATTCAACAGGATTGAAAAACAAGCTAGGAAAACCAGAAAGAATGATGGCCCATGAAAGGTTACAAAACTGGGATAATATACAGTTTTTGAAGACACTTTTTAACAACCACATTGCTGTTACTCAAATCTTGGGCTAGAAAGATGATTTCTTTGGTTTTCATTAATCTGAGCGCATAATTAGATGTCACGGTTAACACTTGAATGATAAACAGCAGACAGCAAACTGGTCAAACTTATATAACGAGTAGTTGACATAATAATTGGCAAAAAAGAACGAAATAATCTGATCCATATAAAAGCATCATGTTAGGACCTAGGACATAATCTTTCCACAAAGTGGTTATGACCATCTTGGCTTCTTTGAAAGACAAACTGTGGATGTGGAATGTTTACAGAAAGACTGGTCAGTGTGCTATTGATCACTTTTCTAGTAAGTAAAGGTGCATTTAAGATAGATCTATATGGTGAATTAAACTGGGGTGTGATTTCATCCCCAATAAAATCTCATTGCTATGCCGTATGCTTTACTTGTGAAGATGCAAATATTTGGATTTGTTCTGCAGTGCATTAATCTGAAGCACTGTTTGCAGGTGAAAGAGATTTACAACTTTTCCCAGGATGATTTGATGACAGAAGACATTTACATATTGGATTGTCACTCTGAAATCTTCGTCTGGGTTGGCCAGCAGGTTGACCCAAAGAGTAAAATGCAGGCTCTAACAATTGGTGAGGTATAACTGGTTTTGTTTTTCCTGGAAGCTCAAAACATTTTAGATTAATTTAGTGACTAGTTGTCTAATATTTGAGTTACATTATAAATCAAACTTCTCACCACTAGGTTAATGTTCTTCTAGGTTTTTCATTTTTAATATGGATTTAACTATGACAACTCCTTCTATTGTTATTAGAATAACATAAAGCAGTTTCAAAGTATTTTACGTTCTAGTATTTCTGAAACCAGGTGTGCAATTTTTAACTTATTCTTTGGAATTATACAGAAATTTCTTGAGCATGACTTTCTTCTAGAAAAATTATCTCGTGAAGCTCCAATATATATTGTCATGGAAGGCAGTGAGCCACCTTTCTTCACTCGCTTCTTTAAATGGGAGTCTGCAAAATCTGCAGTAAGTTTCTCGATGTATACGTATAGCCTCAAAAAGTCCTATACTTTTGACTACTATAATAATTCCTTGTTTATGGTAGATGCTGGGAAACTCGTTTCAAAGAAAGCTTGCAATCCTCAAAAATGGGGGAGCGGCACTCGTACTTGTAAGTAATCTTTTATTTGCTTCCTTAATTACTGAATAACATTTTTCTGAAGAGTGAGGAATGATCACATTAATCTTTGATATATGTCACGAGTGAGATAATTTTATCCAAGGAAGAATACTGTCTGTTTATCCCATTGCTCCTTGTTAGCAGGTCTCCCCCCTCCCTCTTTTGATATGCAAAGACGGTGTCTAAGTTTGAACCAAAACTTTTTGCACATCCATCTAAATCTCACACCACTAATAGACTCTAGTAGGAAAGAACTAGTGCTTCAGTTGAATAATTGTTATCAAAATTTCAATTTTATATAAATTTATCTCATTGATATAACTTTTCTTGACTAGTTATATTTTCTTAACCATTTATCACTAAACTTTCTTAGTCCGTGCTTGTTTTAGCTTAAGATTTGAAAAATAATATATTTTTTTCAAAAGCTCTCTAGAATGAAGGGTAAAAGAATTATTACTTTTTCACAATAAGTTGAACTAAGCACACACTTAACTGTATATTATTCTAATGTTTCTATTTTTGGATTAGGTTTCTTTTTGAATCACAGAAATTTAAAACTTTGGATGAACATGAATTAAAAAAGTTATTAATATGGCAAAGTTTTTAAAGATTTGGTGATATTGGTGATCTTGATTTATTGCCATGAATTAAGGTATTTAAAAGAAAATAAAATAAATTACTACTTGATTAAAAAAATGAAACTTAGTCAAAGTTGAGCAGGTTGGCAAGCTAGTCTGATAGTTAATTTTTTTTTAATGTTATTTTCTTATTAAAACATAGTTCATTATATAAATGTTTTGTAAGTCGTTAATTAGATGCATTAAAAAAATTATTATCTTTATATATTAAATTATTTTATCATAATTAGTAATTAAAATTTAAATTATAAAGGCTAATAATGAGTTATAATATTATTACATATTTTTATTCTTCAAATAATACAATACAAAAAGTTAATTTTTAAAATTGTTATTTTTATTTTTATTTTTAATAATCAAAAGAGTTGTCGGACCAAAATGAGTTAGCTACCTCAAATTAACAACTGGACCTACCAAATTAGTGGCGGGCTGGTGAACTACTTTACCACGTAATGTTTAATGTTTGAAGATAAATTGAATAGACTAGTTACTTTATTTATGGATTGAAATGTTAGATTTACTAGCTTATAAATATTATCCATTACTTTATTGTTGAGAAAACTAGAAGAACAGAGTAAAGATTGGTGAATGACATTTAGATTAGATTAGACATAAGGTTTGTCTAAGGTCCCATAATTTCTGAATCCAGTTCTACTCCCAAGGAGAGGGCTAAAGTTCAGACTTGGAGAAGACAAATGTTTGAAGGACCTCCTGTCGTAAAACTAAAATAATGATAAAGAATTGCAAAAGAGTGGTATAAGCTTTTGAAATGAGTCTACCAAGAGCCAATGTTGGAAACTAATGGTACTACTTTTGGTTCTTTACAAAAAGAAATAACTACTTTACACCATAAATTAATTAATTTTCATTAATAATGTCATAAACTTAAATTTTATTTTAAAAGTACTAATTATATGAAGTAGTTGTTATTTAATGATATTCTCTGTAATTCAATAAAGCAATTTTTTCATCAATGAATGTGATTTATGCTGCTAATAAACTTTACAAAAAATTAAGGATATAAAAAAAAATAACTATTGCATCTATAAATGAGGTTAGATTTCTTATAATTGAAAAAGGAACATAATCCGTTTCTGTTTTCTACAACTGTGGTCAAACATCATTTTATGGCTTCAAAACCTTCAAGAAACTTGTAAACACGAGATCTTTTGTAGCTACATTCAATAAAATTAAGTTATGAAGTAAACTGGACCTGGTTAACTGAACTATATATTGAATTTTTACTGCTGAATTCAACAATTCAAGGATGTGAAATTGGTGCTGATCCTTCATTGGGGTAGGGGTGTTAGTTGGTAATAGATTATGACATGAGTCATAGATATAACAGAGTATATCGGTATGATTATTGAATATTTAATACATTATCAGAAACATAAGCGAAGAGCATCAGTATCTTATGGGGGAAGGTCTGGTGGTGTGCCAGATAAATCTCAGCGTTCTCGTAGCATGTCTGTCAGTCCTGATCGTGTTCGTGTGAGGGGCAGATCTCCAGCCTTTAATGCTCTAGCAGCTAATTTTGAGAACACAAATACTAGGAACCTTTCAACTCCACCTCCAATGGTTAGAAAACTGTACCCGAAATCTGGGGCACAGGATACAGTGAAACCGGCATCTAAATTTTCAGCCATATCTCATCTTACTTCTAGTTTTGAACTACCATCAGCTCGAGAAAATTTGATTCCTCGGTCCCAAAAAGGTATGCAGTAGATGAGTGCATTGATATTTGACGTTTGTGTTAGAATATTTCTGATACAAAATGCCCTTTCACTTCTTGGTTCGTTATTATTTGAAGTGGGTTCAGGTACCAGCATATCAAACCCCGAGACAACTACCGAGGGGGTTTCTATGAGCAAGAGAATAGAATCTCTTACCATAAAGGAGGATGTGCAAGAGGGTGAAGCTGAAGATGATGAAAGTGTCCCAGTTTACCCATATGATCGCATTAACACAGATGCTACAGATCCTATAACAGATATTGACGTTACTAAACGAGAGGTAAATGAAAACAACTGGATTTAGTGTTGCATAATCTAGCGTTTTTTCTCATCTCTTTTCCCCCTCTTTCATTCTTTGGAAATTTCATCATATAACCAAGCTTTCTTTCATTTTAGTTCTGACTTGTTCGAGCTTCATGAACAGGCTTATTTGTCACCTGCCGAGTTCCAAGAGAAATTAGGGATGGCTAAGAATGAATTTTCCAAGTTACCAAAATGGAAACAGAACAAACTCAAGATGGCAGCTCGCTTGTTCTGATTCTTAAAGTGCACTTCACATTGTGTCTGCTCCGTGCATTTGACTTTCTTATCGGTGTTTTATATGTCAGGGAGTTTGGTATCTGTTTTTTGCAGTAAGAAATTGAAAATATGGAAGTAAAAGGACAGCATGAGTTTTCTTTTATCTAGCGAAAGGAAGAAATTAAATAAAGATATTTAGGTTCTTTCTTTGTTAAAGAGTTGCTTGGTGTTAATTATGTAGGGGTTAATTGCTTGTGTTTCTTATTACTCATTTTTCATTCAAAATTGTTCTGGGGGAAGAAATTACTTAGGTTGTTTTGATGTACAGTACAGTGTAAAAGCCACCCAACAAGTTATTTATTTTGGAAATAAAAGTGCGATTCCCCCCTCCCTTATTACTCAATTTTTTTTCATGTTAACATTTTTCTTGGTTGTATATCTCGAACGTTCAAGCAATTTTCTTGCCAACTTGCTTCTTTCTTTTGCTTCACTTCAATCTGCTATTTGTTGTGCTCCCTAAGCATTGGCACATAGATTGTCCAGACACAGTAGTGAATCTGACAGAATGCATCCTTACAACTTGTGCATATGGAAAAGGAAAAGGAGGCTCAGTTTAATCTAATGCAATGATTTGAAATTACAAAATTCTGATTGGTTGGACTTCCTTGTGAAATTTAACAGATTGTAGTTACAAAAATATATTCGATCATGGCTAACGATAACTGATTATCCCCTCTCGGGATGTAAGACCAAAGAAAGTATATTTCTAAGATAGATGGTGTTTCGGGTTTAGGGACCAAGCACCTATTAAGAACTACTTCAATTTTACTCCTTTCCTCTTTAAGTCTCCTCTCTTTGCAATCTGCGATAGCTTCTTCACCAAGAAATCTTTCTCCTTGCTCGATCGGTTGAACAAACGATTGGGGTACTTGTCTAAAAGGCTCTGATGCTTAAGTCAGTTGATGGACCGATCGGTGTATAGGTATAACAGCGGTAATAAATGCGAATTAAAGATCTTCACCAACCTACCTTTGGGCCCTATTTATAGTTTCCGGTGTGGGCCTGTGATTAGGGTTCCTTAATCACGGCCCAATGATCCTCTAATCAAAATTACTGACTTGTTTAATATTAATTAATCCAGCTGATTGGCCTTGTTTGACCGATCGACCGATGGTCACTTGACTAGGTTGGTTATCTTCTGATTTTAACAACCTTAAGTCTTAAGTAAATAGTTAATCTATACGGTCGATCGACCGATGGTCATACGTAAGGCGCTACACGAATCACCTATAAGACTGATCGACCGATGGATCTCCATGGGTTGATGCGTGATCGACCTGGGGACTGATCAACCGATTGTCCTTTACAAGTTAATGCGTGGTTCGTCTGTAGGACCGATCGACCGATGGTTCTTTACGAGGTAACGAGCGCTTCATCTTGGGACCGATCGACCGATGGTCCCTTAAAGGCTAACGCGTGATTCATACTTAGGGCCGATCGACCGATGGTCCCTTAAAGGTTAACGCATGATTCATACGTAGAGCCGATCGACCGATGGTCCCTTGTGAGGAAACATGTGATTCATCTGCGGGACCGATCGACCGATGGATCCTTTTTGGGGTAGCGTGTGATTTGTTTGCGGGGCCGATCGACCGATGGTCTTGTTTTATATGCAGGTCCTCCCAGCCTTGTTCGATGGACCGGAGGACTGCGCATTGCCGATGGCCCGATTGGACATACAGTACAGATGGTTTTCATTTCATAGGATGAAACGACAATGCGATTATTATATCATAAAATAACAATTATTATATCTTTTCTCTTCTTTTAAACTAATCACATATACGTTTTTTTCATTACTCCATCAAAGAAAGGCTAACCGTATGTTAGAATATAAATTATATAATTTGGTTTTTCAACATTGTAGGCTAAGTTTTTTTTTTCTTTTTTTACTAACTTTCTTGATAATGTTGACTTAACAAATTCCTCACCTGACATTCAATGTCAAAATTTTCTCATTCAACATTAAGAAAGTAATATTTACCGCTAGTAACATCGATTGAAAAACAACATTACAATTTATACATCTAGAAATAACCACAAAATAAATCAATTATAAACTAGTTGATATTTGTTGAAAAAAAAACCCTATTGATCTGAGTCGTGTAAACCTTGATTAACATTGAAAAAAACAACTTTAATTTACATTAGCGAAAAAAGTAATCTTCATATCTAGAAGAAAAATAAATGTTATGTATTAATTTTTTTTTAATTAAATTGGTAAAATAAAAAATTATTATCAATATTGATTGAAAATAGTTTAATCATTGTTAAATAAGAAAACTCTCATCGAGAAAAAATTTCAACCAACATAGACCAATAAATAACACTGTAGTCGACATTGGTAAAAATACAAACTTAGTCTACCATTACAATAGAAAAAACTTTATAACATTGTTGATATTCAAAATAGAAACTATAGATCACATTGACTAAAAAAATAACAATAATCTACAATAACAAAAAGTTAACCTTTGACAATGTTCGTTAAAAATAGTTATAATAAATTTTCAAATAAGATCATATTAAATATTATCATAAACTTTGACATTTGAGTTAAGTTGGCACTTCAAAATTTATTTTTCATTAAATTTATTAAAAAAATAAAATAAACAGATAAAAGGCATGGAGAACCACACCAAACTCATAATAAAAATTACAGTTCGTCAAATATAAACAAAATATACCTATTTTGAAGAAAAAAAAATCTAAATAAATACATGAGAGTAAAACATTAAACCACTTATAATGTTCTCTATAAATGAAAGCTAAATTAGCTAATTTAACAACACAATGATTTCCTTCACAAAAAACATGTGAAACTTTGACTTGCATATACATACAAAAATACAAGCACTGATGTCATCTCGTTCTAAGATTCTAAGGAATCACTTATTAATCAAAAAAGCATGACAAACTAAAGAAGAATCACTTTCCAACCAAAGTCTCTAAAAGCCCTCCATTCAAACATGTTTCAAAGCATAAATTACCCATATAAACTCAACATAAATAAAAATTTATATCGCTACAAAAGTTGAAAAACTACTCACATATTCACTCCGACTTCCTCTAAAAATATCAATACATGAAGTCAAATTAGGACAATACCTAACTGCACCATCAATATTCACCTTAGATGAAACTTGTCATATTACATTCATAATTAAAACTACCCAAACCTCCCTAGTTTGAATATTGAAAAATTTTAACACCAACAAAATGAGACATAATAATAATAGAACAATGAAAGAGTAAATGAGAGAAAGATTCAACATTATTATCACACAAATAACACATGGAGAGTAAGACCACTCATTTTTTTTTCTTTTAATCTCCAAATCAATAGGTAAACAACCATACAACAACTTTTAAATAACCAAAGTTTTAGGTAGTGGCATCTCGTCCAACAAACTCAACCCTCTTAAATCCACAATTTTCATACCAAAAGAGTAAAACTTTTTTACAATTTTTTGAGAAAGCACATCATATCATTTATAGTCCAATTAGACACATCTTCATCCTCATTAACCATTAAAAAAAAAAGATTACATAAACTAGTAACAAAAAAAAGAGAAAATTCCAGTGAATACATATCAACTATCATTCCAAAAATTACAATAAATTTTAAGTTAAAATAAATCTATGTAATCATGAATAAAACAATATATTAAATTAACTATGTTTTAACTTTAGCCAAATTGATATGGTTTCGGTTTCAGCTAACTCTAACATGTTTCAACCAAAATTGAAGTTACGAAACACAAAAGACTTAATATAATAATACAAGAAAAATATAAAAAAGAACAACCAAATAATATGAAAATTTAATTATTCTTTATTGGGTAAAATTTGAAATAACCAAATTATTTTTATTAATTTTTAGAATTTTACTTTTAAATGTTAATTTCTTTTAAAATCCAATAATCTATCAAATCTATTTTATCATAAAATTACGAATTTTGTATAGAGATATTTTGAATTTTCTATGGAGATACTTACTCCAACAACGTATTTTATGATAAACTATTTCAAATATTCAAGAAATATAATTACTTTAAAGATTTCTGATTAGTATCGCATTCCAAAATTAACACCGTCCATACGAATAGTATATCGTAGAAAAATGTTAGGATACCACACTCACCTTAAGAAACACCTGTTACGTCATTGGGATTCGGGATATCTTCAATTATATTTCCCTACTTATATCACTGATCTTTCTTACAATAGTATTTACGCATTGTCAATAAGGAAAATTTCGGAAAAGCTGTTATAGATTAATGCAAAGAAAGAATATTATATGAATCTATCATCAGTGTCAGAACTACACGATTGTTGAACACGTTTGCAGTTAACTTCGCGTCAAAAAATGCCGAAATTAAGAATAAATTGTTAAAAAAAATGGTAAACAGAAAGTCATTGAAGAAAGAGAGAGGGAGAGAGAGAGAGAGTAAGACAAATAGAAGAGGTTGAAATTGCAGAGACGCGTTTGTCTGAGAAAGAATTGGAAGGTTGCGAGTGATGAGATATATATAAAAAATTGTGGCGGTAGTGAAACAGAGAAGAAAGAGATAGCAATATCGAGTTGCAATGAGTACCGAAAAGATTCCTTCGGCAGCTTCTGTTTCTTCGTCTTCTTCTTCCACTACTTCCAGTAACTACGAGGTGAGCAAGGGATTCAATGGCCTCGACAAGGTTATTCTTCGCGATGCTCGTGGAAGCTCTGCCGAGGTTGTTTTCCTCCTACTTCTTTCATGCATCTCTATATTTTTCTCTGTTTCAGTAATGTCTGTAATTGTTTGTCTTCCTATGTGATTCGAAGCAGATACTGCTCGATCCGCTTCTCGATTTCACGATTTAGCTTGTATTCGTATTCACCTTTAGATTCTGAAGCTGTTTAGTTTTGTTAGCGTCGTTTTGGTTTTGCCACGTCGATTTTTGTCGCCATTGTCGGTTGGGGAGTGCTGATCTCGTTAGCTTTTACTGGATCGCCTGCTTCTGCTTCTTCGTCTTCTTCTTCCACTACTTCCAGTAACTACGAGGTGAGCAAGGGATTCAATGGCCTCGACAAGGTCATTCTTCGCGATGCTCGTGGAAGCTCTGCCGAGGTTGCTTTCCTCCTACTTCTTCCATGCATCTCTATATCTTCCTCTGTTCTGTTTCAGTAATGTCTTTAATTGTTTGTCTTCCTATGTGATTCGAAGCAGATACTACTTGATCCGCTTCTCGATTTCACTATTTAGCTTGGATTCGTATTCACCTTTAGATTCTGAAGCTTTTTAGTTTTGTTAGTTTTGGTTTTGCCACGTCAATTTTTGTCGCCATTGTCGGTTGGAGAGTGCTGATCTCGTTAGCTTTTACTGGATCGAGATTTGTTGTCAGCTGGAGAATTTGATTTGGAAAGACTATTCCTAAGCAGTTTGATTTACCTTGTAGGGTAATTTCCGGTTAAATGTAGTCTTCGAGAAGAGGGACTGCGTTTGGTGTTTGACTTTACTGCTTTTGCATCGGTTTTGAAGTAGCAAATCTCTTGTGCAGTTTGTGGTGGAGTTGGCTCTGATTAGGTTTCATTTCTGGGTTTGTGATTTTCAGGTGTACTTGTACGGTGGTCAAGTGACTTCTTGGAAGAATGACCAAGCCGAGGAATTGCTTTTTCTCAGCAGCAAGGTACAATGTGAAACATAATCGAATTAAGTTCTCAGTGTTTCTCAGTTGGATGACGACCGGGGAAACCTGATTAACTTCAGACCTTAATGAGGTTGTCAATATCAGTTCCCTCTGAAAACATTCATATGTTAAATGCTAGATTTAACTGAACAATTCCATGGAAAGAAAATGGTTTAACTGAAGTATATTTTTCAATCTTAATGAGTCAGCTGTTTTGAGAATTTTTTTTGAAAAGTGACACATTTTTATTTTGGAATCACTTATTAATTTAATACTTATTCATTCTTGGTTTATATGTTGGAGTGGATCTACTACCTAAAGGATTTGTGTTCCTAGGTTGGCTTGAAATTCATATTTCCTGCTTTGTATTTTGCTTACAATTTCAAATAAATGTTTGAGTTCTTCTTATTAGTCTTCGCTCAATAGCAGTTAGTCTTTGCCGCTCAAAAGGGAGATTCTTTCTCTGGGATAACTGGAGTTAGTGAAAATTATTTTAATATGCTCTAATCAATGTAATTATACTTTTTGAAAATTTTAAACTCCAGTTAGGAGAGCTCTGATTCGTCTTGGTTTATTAACACCGTGCACTTTTGCAGGCTATATTTAAGCCTCCAAAGGCAATTCGTGGAGGGATTCCATTATGTTTTCCTCAAGTATGTACTTCTAATGTTAATATTTCTGTTTTCAATAGTTGCTTTCATTGTGATAATATTGCTCTGGAAGGAAAATAGGTAAAAATTGGAGAGGAAGCATGTGGTCATAAACAAAAGCTCTAGCCTTCATTAAATTAGAATTTTGTGAAGATGAACCTTATATTATATTTCTGTTAGAGCAATACAAGCCTAGTATCATAACTCATGAACTTTCATTTCCAATTGAAGAATAAAATTATGCAAGGCCGTACAAAACTGAATACTAGATTATGAGAAACTCTGATATTAGTCATAACCCAAAGTGACCATGATGTTGGACACCTAAAGTGTTACAAGTTCATATATTGGGGTAAGGATGTCAAATCAAAGATAACTTGGGGAGGGGGTACTTTTAATGATGATTATTTGCCCCAGCTGTATGATGTGGTTTTGAATTTGATGAGTTTTAGGACATATTCAAGCAGGTATTCCAACTAAACAATTTGCTTGTGATAGGATAATTTTTTAAAGCTGATTGCCAAGAAAAGTTGATCACGGCAAAGTGGAACTAAAATAAACCAAAAACATAGTAGAGTTTGAGATGGCAAAGGGAAGAAACCTAATCAGCCTTACATTTGATTGCATTGCACTACTAAGAAGAGATATATTTTTAGCCATAACATAAAATCCATGTCTTTTTTTATATATGGATACTAGACACTGCAATTAAGGCCCAAACTAAATTACTTGTCTCTAAATAGACAGCAGGACAAAACAACATACAGAAGTATACCCCATGCAGCAAAATAGTTTTGGTCTTGGACTGTTGGCATCAGTGGCATAATTAAAGGTGATCCCAAAACGAGGAGATTCTTTGTTTGAGCCTTGTAGATTTACTGCCCTCAATCACACAGAATATGCAGTCAGAGATACTAATGAGAATAAGAAAATTATAAGTTGTTTTGAATGTCATTGCAATTTCTGAATTCCTCCTTCCCAAATGTTACTCTAATCAGATCCCAGGTTACTTATACAAGTATACTAACTCTCTATTTGTAGTTTTCAAACCTTGGTCCTCTTGACTCACATGGATTTGCTAGAAACCGGTTCTGGACCATTGATCACAATCCTCCACCTTTTCCATCAAATACTTTGAGCAAAGCCTTTGTAGATTTGATTCTTAAACCCTCCGAGGACGATATGAAGATTTGGCCTCACAGGTATGTGTAGTAACTCTCAAAGCTTTTAGCCTCTATTTAGGGAACATTACTACTTGTTATTTAATTGCTTGAATTGTTCATATTATATTTCTTTCTAATATCATATCATATACTGTTCCTTGTGCATTAGTTTCGAGTTTCGTCTTAGAGTAGCTCTTGGACCTGGAGGAGAGCTAATGTTGACATCTCGGATCAGGAACACTAACAATGATGGGAAGCCATTTTCATTCACATTTGCTTATCATACATATTTCTCTGTGTCAGACATAAGGCAAGTGCTTGAAAATTGAAACATGTTTTATCTCACACTTCAATGTGAAATTTTGTATTATTGTGCATATCTTTAGTTATAAGTTGACTCTTATCAAATTTAGCTTGTAACTTTTGGATTTGGTTGAGTACCTATTCAAGATCAACACATTTAACAAATGAGTAGGACTGTGCAGTCTTATTGTATGGATATAAGCTTGTTTTCCTGACTCAATTTGTGAAATCTATTGCTTGTTATGATTTGCAAATTGTTTTTCATCTGTTTTAGAATATGGAGTTGGCTTTTGGACTTATAAAGTCAATTGTGGATTTTTTGTATTTTATATCTAAAGGTGCAAAGTGAGGATTCAAATTTTCCTACTCTTCCAACAGAAATAGAATTAACTGCAATCGTATTTTCTTGAGTGAAAATGGCATGCAGATTCTGTTACATTATCCACATACATTTTTAGATGCATGTCAATAGATAAAATGTTCCTTTGATAAAATATTCAGGTTTTGGTTAAATTAATATTTTTTTGTTTTGTTTTCTTCATTTTATGTACTGATTTAACTCTTATTTTTATATTTTGGCTTATTGTCAGTTCTTATTTATTATTTTATTTTTTTGTTAGGGATATAGTTTTAGGCTGCAGTTTTAATTGCATTTAACTAGTTTGTTTTCTTGTATTCAGTGAAGTGCGGGTAGAGGGGTTAGAGACATTGGATTATCTTGACAACTTGCAGAAAAGGAAACGCTTTACTGAACAAGGGGATGCTTTGACATTTGAATCAGAAGTAAGATCATTTACCCTTTCAACTGTGCTTTAGAACACACGTCGTAATTACAGTAACTATGCAGTAAGCAATGAAATATGTCAGTTTCTGTGAAATGGAGCCTGTTTAAATAGACTATCAGACCAATTTAATAGATCTTGAATTTTTTTTTTCTTTTGACTCATTTCAAGTAAGGCGTAATGTAATAAGCACCAATGCCAAAAGAACATTTTCCATTTGATTGTTGCTTTTTCTGTGTGTGTGGATGAAGAGGCAGTTGCCAGTATCTAACATTTTGGAAGTTGTATACTATTCTTTATTGACAAACTATTGAACAGTTGCTTCCCACTTTTTCTCTTTTTTTACCTTTCCTGTAGCAGGGGTGGGTGGCAACTGCTAACATGTGTATCCATTTTCGTATATTGGTGTAGATTTGACTACTGCACGTAGCCTTACAGGAAACATATCTGCACCAGAAATATAATAAAAAGGAAACATCCACGTAGTTTTGTAATCGTTGTTCCCAATTTGTAGTGATACGTGACAACAGCCTGATGCATGTTACCTATCCTGATGTACTGACTTTCACATGCTTTGATTTGAAACTGACACTTCACCCTTTCTTTGTATTATAGGTTGACAGGATATATCTCAGCACTCCTACAAAGATTGCAATTCTTGATCATGAGAAGAAGAGAACATTTGTATTACGTAAAGATGGTCTTCCTGATTCTGGTGATCATTATCAAACTCATCATCTTGTTTACTTGATGTTACATTGATGAAGTTTACTGGTGGCAGTGGGACTATATTATTCAAAGCTACTTAACTTAAGAATAAAAAATTGTTCTTTGTAATTTAAGAATGCAATGAAATAGGGTTAAAAACCAATTTTCTCACCTGTCTTAATTTTAATGTCTTAATTCTTCCTTTTAAATAAACCTTTTTCTTACGGGTATAGTAACATTCCATTCCCTATATACGAAACCTTCCGTAGTTGGTATATTAATGTGCGTGTTGCTTTTGAATTGAACTAGAATCATTTTCAATGTCCTTTGGTATAAAAATGTTGCTTTCTTCTCATTTATCTATGCAGTGGTGTGGAATCCTTGGGATAAGAAAGCAAAGTCTATGTCTGATTTCGGTGATGATGAGTATAAGCATATGCTTTGTGTAGAGGCTGCTGCTATTGAAAAGCCTATTACTTTGAAACCTGGCGAGGAATGGAAGGGAAGACTCGAACTTTCAACTGTTCCTTCTAGTTATCGTAGTGGACAGCTTGATCCCCGAAAAGTTATTCATGGAAGCTGAAAGGTCATTATTGCGCTTTATGTCCTGCACAGGTAATAAAATGCACGTGGACATATCTGACTTTCCATTGTCTATATTATCCTACAAAATGAATCTCATAATCACTTGTTACATTGTTCTCCTCTACCTTAGAACTCTGAATATATTAGAAAATAGAAAGGGCCGCACAGCACTGTGCTGCGTACATGGCTTCTACCAGGGTTTGAGGAGAAACAATTCTACATTTTTCTCATGTGAAATTATTCTTTCTATCCCTTTTTTTTGGAACCATGAAACTACGGAGGTTTAAGAAATAGAATTTAATAGCTCATGTATTCTTATTTATGTTAGGAATTGATTAGTTATCTGTACATGATGGTGTCATAATTCTTCACCTTAATGAATCAAATTCGGCTTTCATATAGACCAAATTTTTTTCCTGTGGTTGAAAATTGAGATTGATCAGGTATAGATTAGCCTACTATTAGTTATTGTTTTTGTCAGTTTGCTTTGGTTTCATACATGTAACATGTTGATTCAGTACAATGTTTCACTGACTATTTAGAAAACACATCTGCAGGTAACTTATTGCCACAGCGATGAAGGACGAAAGGAAAGTTTCTCCGAGCAATTTTTCCCTTTCTTGTTGGAAGAATGAACTCTCCTGTATAGAGTTTTGTTAAATAATATTTCCCTGTTTAACGGAAGACTAGTTCTGTCATAAGTAGAGAGTCCATAGTTTATCGAAAATAAAAATTCCAACCCCCAATTTAATGGATTTTCATGTTGGGTTGAATGGCCCAGACCAGAGAAATTACTTTTAACGGGGTCATTTTACGACGCTACAAGTTGAACTGTATGTCATACGTTGCCGCAATCTACATATTCCAGTAATAAAGTAAGATGTTCATTAAATATAGAATTGTTTTTTTAATTATGAAATATATCATATCAACTTGTTTTTATGTGCTTGCAACTTGTAGCAATGTAAACATATGCTATCATGTATAATTATATAGGTTTGAGAACTGTGCTTCCGTTTAGTTATGTGAAATATGTATAGCTTATTGTGTCAAACGTCATATTTTGCTGCTCTCTTTTTTTCAGATTTCTGGTATTGATGTATTTTGCCAGCTCTGACCATTCATTTTTGTTGATGGAGAGATTAGTTGATGTATCTGATAAAATAGACTGGATTGCAGTCAACGATCAAAACACGAATTATGCTTTTTGGGCATCAACTTGTTCCAAAGCAAAATTTGAAGGTAGACGTATATAAAACAGTATCGATCAAAAGTGATATTTTTCTTTTTTTTTTTATCAATAAATGTTACTTGTCAGCTTTTTACTATTCCATACCAATTTTTATGAAAAAAAAAAAATTAATATCAATGCGATGGAAATCAAATTTTTGTCTCAGAGTAACGGATATATATATTCATATTAATTAATTTTTATAAAATAATAAAAAAATTATGGTAGAGAAAATATAACATTATCAAAAATTTAATATTAAAGATAATTGATTTTTATTAAATATTTAAAAAAAATTGTAATTATATATAAATACTAAATAAAATTTTATGAGAACCAAATCATTTATTAAATTTATAAATATTGATGAAATTTAGTTAATAAAATTTGAAAATACTAGAAAAATACAGGTGCAACGCTTGTGTGTTGACATTTTCTTAATTTTCAATAAAGTTTGAGTTAAGATGAATAAAAATTATATAACTAATTTTAAACTAGTTGTTAAATGTAAAATTTAAAAAAGATTTTTTTTTTTTGAAAATAACGGTTAAAAACGAAAAAAAGTTTTAAAATAACGGTTAGGAATAAATTATTTATAAAATAATTAATTTTAAAAATAGTAATTATTGGTAAAATTGGAATATTGTGGACACATAAGAGGGTATCATCTTTATATATTGTTAAAGATTTTTAATAAATATAAAAAGAAAAAAAATATTCAAATTAAATTATATTTGAAATGTTTGTTTATAATACACACTTGATCAAAATCACACAAAGAACAAAAATTAAACTAATAATAATATAATTTTAACATAGATTTTGTGTCTTTTAAGCTTTAATATATGTTAGATGATGATAAAAAAAAATATGGTAATTACAATAATTTTTATATTATAGTAAATAAAATTTATTTACACAATTATAGTGACAAAATTATAGAATGATAATGAATTATAAAAAAAAAAAAAACTACATAAAATATATCAAAATAGTATTCTATATGATAAAAATATACAATAAATAAAAATATTAAAAAATAATCAAATGTGTGTCTTAAAAAGAATTTCAAAGACTATTGAAATTGCACAAAGAAAAATAAATGTATAATTCAAGATATGATATGAGAAATACTTTAAAAATGTATGACAATTTTTCAAATATAAACCTAGTATGTTGTTGAGAGATAATAAAAATTGTTTTAGCGAAACAAATATTAACAATAATAGAGTAAATAAGATAATTTTTTTGGTATTACCTATTAAATGAAAGGTTTATACTATTGAACACTTAAATTGAGGGGGTTAAACATTGTCATGTGAAAGGAAAATATACAATAAATAAAAATATTAAAAAAAGAGTAGAAATATTCAAATGTGAGACATAACAAATATTTAATTGAAATACATCATTTGAACATAATTGTATAAAGGTTATTATATGATGAAAAATATCTTGGAGATGCAAATGAATTTCATGATAAACCAAACAATCAGAAGAAATAAAAAGGTTTAAATAGAAATTGTGTAGTGTGTGTGTGTGTCTATATATATATATATATATATATATATATATATATATTTAATTGACCATGAATATTTTAATAATTTAAACGGTGACAGGATATGGCGATAATGAATATTATGGCGGGTATGGGGATAGGGGTAGGGCAAATATGTACATTTTTTATGGATACACTCCAAGTCCATTACCTAGCTCATATTCACCTTAAGGCCTAAAAGGCTTGATAACTAGAAGTATGATGAGAAAGATTCAAGAGAGCTTTCATCAAGATGACAATAATCCTTAAAGGCTTCAAATGTTTTTCTCATGGGCTAAAGAGGACATCAAAATATGATGGATTTCATGTAAAAACATTAGCATAGTCTTTTATTTTGGGCCACATGTTAGGCCTTGTTTTCTAGTAATAATTTGGCCAAGAACATTAATGATTAGCTTCCAAATTGGGCTACATCAAGCCTATTTAGAAGCTTTGGTCGAGACTGTTTGGAGAGCATGTTTATCACATGATGCAAAGGCATGGAAGATGTGATTTGCCACTTGGCACATGATCCCTTCATCAACGGATTCGAGACGACAAACTTGTTGCCTAAGCCATTGGTGCATTTTATTTTCACGTCATTAGCATTTCATTTTGGGACGGATTCTCTCCTATGAATGAAAACCTCTCACACTTGTATTTAGTTACTCTTTGTTTGGTAATTGAATGATGTTAAGATCACTCCACACAATTGCCTTAAGAGTCAAAGGTAGACTAAGTTTCTTCTTTAACTCCTCTAGCCTTCTTCCCTAAGATAGGTTTCTTTCCTAAAACTTCACTCTCACCAAACCATACCATAGTTCAAGGGCCTTCAACCTTGTTCCACTCATTTTCGCTGCATCATGGAGCTTTCTCTCTTCACTATCGTGCTTGGAGCTTCATCAATTTCCATCCCCATCCTCATACTCAATTGAAAAAGTCTAGAATTTTCTATATTCATATCCATACTCAGTCAATACAAGAATTTTTCGTCAAAATAGGGACGAATTCGGGCAAAATCCACAAGAACGAGTTTATTTGTCATCTTTAATTAAAAGAGTTGTTTTTCATTATTGAAAAAGTTGAATTTGTAACCATTGATAAAAATGGTTTCTTGTTTGAACTATATTATTAGGAAGTGACAATGACAGGAAAGAAAAAATTGTCTATATAATTAATTTTATTCGCTTGTTTTTATTTATTTATTAGAATTGTATAGTTATAACAAGATATTTTTATGTTTGTCTTGAAGATTTTATTCACTTTTTCTTTTTCTTTTTCTTCTACTTCTTACTATTTTTTGTCGGATAATATATAATTCTTAATTTAAATAGATCTAAATCTAATTAAGATTGATTATTTTTCCTATTGATGGAACTCAAATTATATTATCATAAGTTTACTAATTTAAAGGAATAATTATTTTCTTCTAAAGATATATGATGTTTTTAGTCATATAGTTCATAAGAATTTTTTAATCACTGTAGTTAGAGCTGTCAAAATGGGTTAGAATCCGCGAGTCAACCCGGCTCATAACGGGTTCGGGTCGGGTTGAGTTGAAATTTTTTTACAAATTTTAATACGGGTTGATTTTTAACCCGGCTCATCCGGGTTGAACCCGTGGTGAGCCAGGTTGACTCACTAACCCGCAGATAAAAGGGTCATACAAGTGTTTTTATTTATTTTTATTAAGTTAGACTTTACATTTGAGTCATGTTAAGTTTTTTTTTATCCAACACATAAATAATTTGTATTTTTTTTTATTTTGGTTTGTATTTGGATTGTATTAAAGTTTATTTAGATTTTAATTACAATAACAATTGTTTTGACTAAAAAAAATAAAAAAATAAATTTTCTTTAATTAAGTGAATTCGTGAGCCAACCCGTTTAACCCGCCAACTCGTGGTGGGTCGGGCCGAGTTCGAATTTGTTTGGCTCGTTAAAAAGTGAGCCGGATTGGGTTGGCTCACTAAATCATCAACCCGTGGTGGGTCGAACTGGGTCGAACTGAGTTACCTGTTTTGACAGCTCTAACTGAAATCTCTCTCTTTTTCACGAAAAAGTTAATGAGAAAAAAGACTAAACGTGAAATAAAAGAAATAGAATAAAATAATATAAAATGTTAAATTAGTGCTATGTTTTGATGGATATTACTGAATTCATCTCATTTTTTATGGAAAATATTAACTGGATATAAACGTGGATATAAATAATATCCAAAGTTTTCAATTATGTATAGAATGAGAACATGATATAGATATTCGTTTTGTCACCGCAACAATTTAAATCACTAAAATATCTATAATTTATTAAATAATTTAATTAATATATATATATATATATATATATATATATATAATATAATATAATATAATATAAT
>Ga0214544_1003870_pt1 | contig 30540 bp, 22 predicted proteins | sample CNSS3metaG_FD_160074 | JGI IMG/M metagenome (GOLD analysis project Ga0214544, IMG submission 160074) | Root nodule microbial communities from cowpea collected in UCLA plant growth center, Los Angeles, California, USA - CNSS3 | ecosystem: Host-associated > Plants > Roots > Nodule | place: USA...
TTTAATAATTTAAACGAGAATGGAGATATGGCGGGGACGGGTATTATGGCGGGTATATGTACATCCCCATACCCATCCCCATACCCAACTGAAAAAGTCGGGGATTCCCCATACCCATACCCATACCTAGTCAATGCGGGGATTCCCCGTCAAAACGGGGACGGGTTCGGGCAATACCCACGGGGACGGGTTTATTTGCCATCTCTACCGTCATGCAATTCAAACAGAACCCAGAAATTGGGTTTTCAAGCACGCGTTGCCTGGCAGTCGAGAGCTTACTGCCAAGCGGTTCCTTTCCAGGAACCCAGAACACACTACATTTGGGATTAGTCACTTGGTGGCTACGAGTAACCCGCCAGGCGTTTTCTGAAATTTTCCAAAAACTTGAAAGTTCAATAGATAAAGGAACATTCATGCATTTTATACCATACATCACACAGTTCATGCTTAAACATAAAAATTTAACATGTAAAACTCCCCTAACTTGGATTTCTTTGCTAAAAAAATGGAGATTCTTGAGAGTTCCTTTTTTATCACTAGGCCGCCTAGCACTTCCCCTCAATTCAGCTCCCAATTGCACTCAATCCTCAGCGCACACTCTCCAATTTCGTATTCCTCTGACTATGACACAATGACAAGCACAAAAACCCTTCTTCTCTCTACCCTTTCACCTTCATGTCAAAACTATTTTTAGCAAAAAGAAAGTAAATTTATATCTACCAAGGTTTGAACCCATACCCATGCCAATGTTAATTCAATGCACAACCATTCAATCAATTCATGTTTTATGATAATTCATATAATTCTATGATTATATTATCACTCAACATGATCAAGCATATTATTAAAAATAATAGTAAATTAAATAACACACAATTGGCATACATACAACATGAACTCAAGTCCTCTCACACAATCAAAGTACTCTCAACCACTTCAGCTAGTACTTTTCCACATCATATCAACAAATAGTTAATGCCTTAAAGGCTCACACTACCCGCATTAATTAATTAATAAATTATTTAATTAATTAATTTTCACGGGTCTTACATTCTTCCCACCTTAAAAAATTTTTGTCCTAAAAAATAGGACTTACCAAGAAATAGGTGAGGATAAGACTTCCTCATGAGATCCTCCATCTCCCACGTCTTCTCCTGAGTTGCCTCGTCCCAGAGGACCTTCATAGTTGGATTTCCTTCCCTTTGAGTTGTTTGACTAGAGAATCCAAGTTTCTCACTGGTCCAACTTCATTCGTCAGGTCTTCGCGTACCTGAACATCGTCCTCCTCCAGCACATGAGTAGGATACACAATGTACTTCCTTAGTTGTGATACATGGAAGACATTGTTCAGATTGCCAAGTGAGGTGGCAGAGCAATATCGTATGTTGTTGGTCCAATTCTCCTTGTGATCTGATAAGGACCAATGAATCAAGGAGTCAACTTCCTCGACTTGAGAGCTCTCCCAATTCCTACTGTAGGTGTAACCCTGAGGAATACGTGGTCACCTGCCTCAAACTCTAGCGGCCTTCTCCTCTTATCTGCATAAGATTTCTGCCGACTTTGAGTTACACGCATCCGATCTTGTATCACCTTCACTTTCTCAGTAGTCTGTTGCAAAAATTCTAGCCCAAGCACCACTGACTCTCCACACTGCTGCCAACACAATAGTGTCTTGCATCTCCTACCATACAAGGCCTCGTAAGGTGTCATTCCTATGCTGGAATGATAACTATTATTATACTGAACTCCACCAATGACAATATATCACTCCAAGTCCCCAGGTGGTCCAGCACACAAGTGCTCAACAAGTGCTCCAATGATTGTATAATTCTCTCAGACTGACTATCTGTTTGAGAATGATAAGCTAAGTTCATCCTCAACTAAGTGCCCAGTGCTAACTACAACGATTGCCAAAATCGCGAGGTGAAACGTGGATCTTTGTCTGATACAATACTTGTTAGCACCCTATGTAGTCTGACCACTTCTCTAACATACAACTTTGCCAATTTGTCCATGGACATCTTCTAGTTAATTGGCAAGAAGTGTGCATATTTCGTCAGTATGCTAAGACGACTCTTATGCCTTGATGATTCTTATGCCCTTCCTCCAAGAGCATCTTTCTCAGCACCGAGCTCCTGGGTACACAAACCCTTTCCCTGAAACGTAGGATGTCATCTTTACCTATCCTAAAGTCTTTTTTCTTCTCAGTGCCCAACTCGCCAATAATCTACTGCAGCTGCTGATCATTACCCTGTTCCACCTGAATCTCATCCAGGAACTCATTAGTAATTCTCAACATGCTACACCAGATATGACCTGCACCAATATGTAATCCCAAGTTCATATCTCGTAGCTTCTCAATAAGCTCCAGTTCCTTCATCATCATGGCAAACATATGAATTCTCTTTCTTCTTAGTGTGTTTGCTACGACATTGGCTTTACTAAGGTGGCATAACAGCTCAAAGTCGTAGTCTTGCAGGTATTCCATCCAGCGCCTCTTTCTCATATTCAGCTCCTTCTGATCGAATAAGTATTTTAAACTCTTATGATCGCTGAACACTTGGAATTGAGAACCATACAAGTAATGCCTCCAAGTCTTGAGGGCAAATACTACTGCAGCTAGCTACAAGTCATGCGTCGGATAATTCTTCTCATGCACTTTCAACTATCTCGACGCATAGGCCACTGGTCGTTTATCTTGCATCAGCACACAACCCGACCCCTGATATGAGGCATCACAACACACCTCAAACATCTTGGTTGTCAGAAATAGCAAGTATTGGTGCAGTAGTCAACCTCCTCTTTATATCCTCGAAGCAAGCTTTGCACTCCTCAGTCCAAGAGAAAGGTTGGTCCTTTCTAGTGAGTTGTGTTAGTGGCTACGCCATCTTGGAGAATCCTTCTATAAATCACCGATAATAGCCGGTTAATCCCAGAAAACTTCTCACCTCTATAACTGTTATACAAATATTTTTATTAAATTTGATATTTTTATTCAAATTGATATTTTTATTATATATTTTTAACATAGCTAAGTTTATTTAAAATTGTGTTTCACATTCAACTTTACTTAAAATTGTTTTCAAATTTCAAATTTATATGTGTTTTATTGTTACATGAACTAGTTAATTTATGAATTTTTTTCTATTAACATTATTTTCTATTAACAACTTTAAAACAATTTTAAATATAGTTCAATGTAAAATATTAATTAAATGAACTTAATTTGGTTAAAAATATTTACTTGAAATATCAATTTTGATGAAAATATTTGTGTACATTTATATAAAAATTAAATTTGATTTCAATTTGGAGATAGACAAAATTGATAATTTTTACAAAAATTGGGACTAAATTGAGACAAATTAAAATAAAGGGACCAAATTGAGACTACGGAAATGACACCTGGAATAATACTGACACGTGTCACTGTCACTACCACATTACTCTGTCACTGCCACGTGGCACGATGACAACTTGACACGTGACAATTTTTTTATTTTTTTATTTTTTTTAAAAAAATAAAAAAGAATAAAAAATTCAAAAAATCGAGGAACTGACACGTGGCACTCCCTCTAACGGCGTCAACTTTGACTCAATAGAAAGAACAAATTTGAGACGTTTTAACAAAAAAAGGGACCAATTTGAGACTTTTAAAAATTTGGGTATCATTTTGAGATTTTGACTGCAAAATGGAGACCAAAGACATAATTAAAACCTTATATTTTTAATAAAACTTCCTTAAACATACTCTACATGTAGTTAAAATTTATTAAATAAGGAAAAAACGCTCTTCCATTTTATAAAAATAATATAAAATTTATATTTTGTCAAATAAGAGTGCAATAAATATTAAAATTATTAATAAACTCAGTCAAGGAGTTATAATGTAAGATAAGTAAGGAAATCTTTCTCTTATCCAAAAAGAGGGTATATTAATTATTTATATTTTACCATCATATTTTAAATATCTTAGAAATAATAAACTAAGGTTTAAATAAATTTTTAATACTTATAAAATTACAGATTTTTTATTTTGACTTCTATAAAAAATGTGCTTCCATTATTATAAAATTTAAAATTATTCTTTTAGTTTTTATGAAATACAGCTATTTTGTAATCATTATTTTTAGTCTCTAATATTAATGTTAAAAAATAAATAAACAATTAGTATTATTTTAAAGATTTAAAATGTTATTCTAAGTGGAACAAATGCCTACGTCAATATATGTCACTTAAAATAGTTATTTAACTTGTAGTTTTCAATACACAGTAATTAGTTAGTGTTATATAATTAAAAGAATCAATTTATGAAAACAAAAAAATTATAAAACCTAAAATAAAAACTTGGAACTAAAATAATATTTAACTCATAAATTAATTACTCAGATATGAATCTCATTAATTGGTTTGTGACTTTTGATGGAGTCAAGTTAGAGTCATTCCAATACAAATTTATTGAAACACATATCTTCTAAAATAATTTCAGCAGACAAAAAGGAAGCTTGAAATTTGAAGGTTAAAAACTTTATGACTGAACCTTTTTAATGTGTCTATTTTAATAATGCAACATCAAAAGGCAAATTAATCTCTATAGGGTGTTGGTTAGCTTAGTTGCATGGAGGAAGTGGTGCATATAGAAAGACAAATAATGGTAAAGATAAAATATGAGGAACGTGTTTGATAAAATACCTAGCTGAGGTTCACCTATAAAACCTTTTGCTAATTTCGTGGTGATTATTTTTGTATGAACGTGATGTTAAATAGTTATAATTTTGTCCACAATATTTACTTTCTAAAATGATAAAATGGTTGTTCACTAAAATTTGGAGACAGAGACTAAAATTATCTCGAATTCAGTTAGCACATATGCAGAAAAAACTAACTTTGAGCTTCCAAATATGGTAGAACTTTCATCAAAAGTTTTACTTTGAGTCCAGACTCAGCTTCCCCTTGCCAGGTAAATTTCCTTAAAAGTCAGAACTTTCATCAAAAGTTTTACTTGGTAAGAGATTTTCATAACATTCAGAAACTGGGGTTTAGTATCCATAAGTACCCATAAGTACATCAGATGAAGAAAAAGAAAGGTCCAGGAAGTGAAGAAGAATATGATAGAATCAGAATTATTCTCCAGAGTCATTCTCTTAAGATTAAGAGAATTGATTTCCTGTAGGTAATTAAATATTCTGTAGTGACATACCTCATTTACATCATATTGTTATATATAAATACCTATACCTATCTACAATACAAAATACAACACATTCAAATTTTCTTTCTATCAGAATAACTAACAAATGTTTGAACATGAGTTTGCAGGTGTGAATGAGACTTTGGAATGCATAAGGGAAGAGAATGATACAGTGTCATATACAAGGAACAGCTCAACTGATGCAAAAGGCTGTTACAGCATCCCTGTCCGTGGTGATCACGAGGAAGAGATCTGTGTGGTTGTTGCAAACCCACCAAGAAAGGGACAATGCAGACAGGCAATGCCAAACAAGTCCGACAGAATCATTCTCACCAAAAACATGGGAGCCGCAACCCAGACACGTTATTTCAATCCCCTTGGGTTCATGACACAGACAACTAATCTACAATGCACTGATGTTGTTCAGGAGCTAGGACTCGACAGACTCCATGATGATTAAGCGGAAGAGAGAAATGAGTTAACTCAATCCACAAGAGAGAACAAAATGTCATGTGATGTTGTTGGATCAGTTTGTCTTGTATCTATATCTATATTAATTAACCATTATCCATGATGTGTTGCGGCAAACACTTTATTATCAAATAAATGATATTTGGATTTTGGTACATGCTGACACAACTACACTCAGTTACAGATTATTGCATGTTTTGATGAAACTTTTCCATATAAAACAATCAAATAGGGTTACAAATTACAATGTCTGTTTCACAAATATACATAACTCGTTTAAAACTGAATGAAATTAATTTGTAACTTGAAAATCAACTCCATTAGTTATTGATTTGATAACTTGTTCTTTCTGATGGTTGATGAATCAAATATCATATTTGTTGCCTTCAACTGAAGACGTTCTTCTCTGGTTTATCTTATCTGCCATAAGTCCAAGCTAGCTCATGATCCTTGATATTGTGGTCAGTTACACAGTCTGTTCCTCAAGCATTTTCTTGTTGTGGAGGAATTTGACTATGTCTTGTAGGCCTTCTCTAACATCAGAGATCTTTATTAGCTCTCCTGCAATTTCAGCTGGAGTCACTTGTACTTCTCTGAGAAGCCCTTCAATCTGGTCAAAGAGTTTGTGCTGAGAAATTCCAAGGTAATTGAAGGCCAATTGCTCAAAAGCAGAAAAACTACAGTATGACAGATGAATATGCATGTCCATTCTTCCAGGTCTTAACAGAGCAGGATCCAGCTTCTCTTTGTGATTGGTTGTGAAAATAAAAATGCGTTCCTCTCCACAGCATGACCATAGACCATCTATAACATTCAACAGTCCTGAAAGTGTAACCTGTTGAAAAATTAGTACAAATAAATTCATGTTAGACATCACTGTCATTACATACTTAACTTTACATAAACAAAGTAATAAGCAATTGCAAGCATATAGATATTGTTAACATGGATAGAGATAGATGCACACATTCATGTTCCTATATTTGTTATCATGTGTTAAATCTCTGAGGTGTGTGTAATGAAAATTGAGACAAAGCTTTCGAAATAAAAAAAGAACCTTATTATCTCCATTCTTAACTGCTTCTGCATCTTCTTCTCGGTTCTGCAGCTTTATAGTGCAATCAATGTCCTCTATGACAAGCATGGAGCGGTTAGACATGGCTAGGATCAAATTTTTTAATTCATTATTGTCATGGACAGTGGTGAGATCCAAGTCATAGATATCATAGTTGAGATAAAAGGACATGGAAGCAATAAGGCTAGACTTGCCAGTGCCAGGAGGGCCATACAAGAGGTAACCACGTTTCCAAGCTTTCCCAGTTCTTTTATAGAACTCTTTCCCTTTCACAAACTTGTCCAAATCATTCACTATTTCCCTCTTAAGTTTTGCATCAATTGCAAGAGTTTTGAAAGTCATGGGGTGACCAAGTTTGATACCAGGAACTTTCCAATAATCTCTATAATCAACCGTGTGAAGCTTCACTGCCTCATTTTCCTCTTTGATGGCCTTGGCTCTCTCCAACACGTATGGAAAATATGAACTGAATATCTTCTCCTTGTGTTTCTTCGGAAAACATAGCTCATAGTACCTTATTTCTGACCTCAAAGAGGAATTCATATCATGATGCTTATTCCGGATTGATTCAGCTTGTTTACATATGTATTTCCACCTTATTTGAACTCCTTCAAACTCATCATTCACTTCTTCATCTCTGTCTACACCAAATGATAGATTTTTATCATTCTCTGATTTGCTTGCTTTGACTCTCTGAGCTGAGAGAGTGGCTTTGGTGGTGAGATAGGCCTCTGCAGCGTCAAACACTTGGTTTCTGGACATGCCTTGAAACTCTTCAATGACCACAGTGAATCGGGTGGAGAATTTGCGAGATAGATTGTGAAGTCCTGAGTGAAAAAAATCCAAGATTTCTTGAGGAACAAACTCATTGGTAATGCTTCTGACCACCACAGCTGAAGCTGCAATGGAGGCCACAGCAGTTAAAAGGGACTTGCTATTGGACATGCTTTTGGTTAATGGAAAACAAGGTAACACAAAAGATACGCAAATTGTTCAAAACTTCAACTCAAAGATCAACTCTGAATCAAATCAATTCCTCAACCAGTCAAAAGAACTCTCTGTTTATGAGATGACTTGGAATGACCCTTTATATAATAGTACAAAACAAGATTAATCTGCTGTTGATTCGGCTTTTGGGTTGTTGAAAGTGGAACTTGACGTGTTTACCACTCATATTGACTTTCTTGTCGTTTTGAAACTTTCCGAGTACTTTCACTCCGTGATCTGTTTGCAACCAAACTTGTCAGAGTCATTGGTTGATGTTGATGCACCATTGTTGAACATTCAGAGAGGAGGAAGCTGTGGAGAAACCTGTTAAGGATTTTAGAACCTCATTTAATAGATTTGTCTTTAATGGTGACTTCTTTTTTTGTTGCACACACAACAAAATATTCTTGAGATTGTGATTTTTCACATAAATTTGGTGTATTTTGCCAGTTTTTTACTTGTTTTTGATTGATCAAAGCGAATTTGGTTGTAGCTGCTTGTATAAACAGCAACTCCCGTATGAAAAACTCTAACTCGTTACCTTAAGTTAAGTTTAGACGATTAATTTTGAATCTTGGAGGATTTTGACATGTCTAAAATTTGAATGTTTTGATTTAAGTTTTCTCTTATTTTTAAAAATTTAGTTTATATAAATGGATTAATTTTTTAAACGTTAAATTGTCAATTTTACACAAATTTATTTTCTGCAAAATGTAAAATTTATTTTTAAATGTATAATTAAAAATTGAAATTTTCAGATTAAAATTTATGAAAACAAGCATTAGTTATTTTTTAAAACATTTCACAATTAGAAAAAACAAGTCTTAAGAAAGGTCTTAAAATTAAAAATTGAATATGGTTGTGAATCTTAACAATAAAATATTATATTTGAAGTTTCTTTTCGGTCTTAATAATAAACCACAAAACTAACCCCTTTTTTTATGTTGAAAAAGCTGAAGTACAAATAAAAAACCTATAAAAATGTGCATTCTAATATAAATAATTTAAAAGTAAAGTGAGAAAATATGCTTTTACTGGAGTGTAGACCTTTGACCAGGTGACAAAATCTTAATAATGACTTAAATGTTTCTTATGATTGGAATCAAATCTTTTATTCGTTGTTCAAAAGGAGAAAATTCACCTGCAAAATACTTTTCGACGTTGAAGTCAATAAGAAAGTTTTAAATCTTTATAAATAAAAGAGAGAGTATAAGATAATTGTGTGTATTTCTTGGTGAAATAATGTGTATTATAAGGTTTTTAGGCCCTATAAAATTTGTTATAAAAACTATGATAATATTAAGAGAATATCAAATAATATCAACAAATATAATAACTTACGATTTATATGTTAATTAGTAGAATAATAATAATAATACAATATTTTGCTTTATTAACTATATATTTTGTTGATATATTAAGATATTATAACATATATGATAATTGCACCAACAAATATCTTACAGTATCTTTTGGTGGGCTTTCATCCAATTGTGTACAAGGTTATGATGGAATGAGTATAATGGAAGGGAGGGTGGTTTTGAATGTTGTTGGTGGAAAATGTTAATCAAGAGTTTTATAGGAATCTTTTATTAACTCGGTAAGAATATGGGTAATATCCTATTTTTCAATTGGGTATAAGTAGTCTAATATATATATATATATATATATATATATATATATATATATATATATATATATATATATATATATATAAAATTTCTTACTCTTTAATTTTATAATTTTTTTTAACTACATACTTTTTTCTCTTTTCTAATTGTATGGTTCATAATGAAATCAATTCACATGTCTAAGATATTATTTCTCCTATCAAAAACTTTTTTGCACTTATGTTCAAATGATGTATCGAAATTAAATATTCTTTATGTCTTATATTTAAATATGTCTACTTATTTTTAATATTTTTATTTATTATTTATCTTTTTCACATGAAAATGTTTAACTTTTTTTTGAAGTGTTCAATAACATCAACCATTCATTTACTAGGTAATAAAAAAAATCATATTTTTTATTCTCTTATTCTTATTTTTATTTCATTTAAAGAATCTTTCTTGTTTTGCCAAAATAATTTTTATTATCTATCAACAATTCGATTAGTTTTATATATGAAATGTTTACTTAGATCTTTAAGGTATTTTTATCTTATTATATCTTTAATTATACATTTGCTTTCCTTTGGACGATTTCATTCAGTGGTGTATCAAATTGTTTCTAAGACATACATTTGACTTATTTTTAATATTTTTTATATGTTGTTTAATTTTATCATATTCAAGATATTATTTTTATTTTCTAACTTATTATTATAAGTGTAATTCTATAACTACAATTATATAAAAATAATTTTATTTATTATAATATAATAATTTAATGTCATTATCGTAAATCTTGTTTATCACCATCCAATATATATCAAAATTGAAATGATGAAAAATTTATTCTAAATTTCAATTATTATTAGTTCAATCCTGATTTTTTGTGTGATTTCATTCAAGTGGTCTATTATGATTTTTATTAGTGTATAAAAATGAAATTTCATTATAATTTAAAGAATATAAGAGTAAAAAGACATTTAAAATATTTTTAAATTTGATTATCTAATTTCTTTTTTGTAATTTTTTAAAAATATTTTTAAACTTTATCAACTTTATCTTATTAACTTTGCAAATTTAATAAGTGTTTTAGTCTCATGAAATTTCAATTGGTACTCTAATTTAAAATATATACCATTATAATTTTTTTATGATTATTTGATATTAATCAAACCTTCTTTTTATATTGAATATTTTATAATATTAATTTTTTTTTTAAGAATTTTTTATTATTTTATAAAAATCAATTAAATAATATTGAAAAAGTAAAAAGATAAGTATAAGTACGGACACAGATACGGGTTCAATATATTCTCTGATGAGAATAGAAATGAAACAAAATTTTATATCAATTAAGTTTGGAAGTGAAAATGAAGATGAATTTTATTCTTAAGAGATAAATATGAAATAAAGAAACTTGTCCTCGTCACCGTACCTACTCTGAATGAGTAAAGACGAGGGGAAGGAGAGGTGCACTGTAAAAGAAGGGAAGGTGCACAGCAAAGGAAGCAGAGGCTCAGGTAAACTTTTTTTTAATTTTATTATAAATTTTGAAGAGGCAAAACGAAGATATTAACATTTATGAAAGTGCAGGAAGAAAACAAGGAGGTGCAGGAAAACATGACCATAAAGAAAGAATAAAAAATATAAAAATGAAGACTTTGAGATGGGCCTAGCCCGTTCCAGTTATCTGCCCGGACCCCAATTTATTCTCTGCACCTGCTTTTATTTGTGTTCGGCTGCTTATCTATTTTACGCATCTCCACTCATTTGTATCGTGCTTTATTGTCTGTACCAGATTGGGCGCTTCTGCCTGCACCTTCAACTTCTTTTGCACCCCTAAAATTTATTATTATACCCTTCATTAATATATAGGTGAACATGGGTGAAAAGCACTAAATTTCATTTACTGCGTCATCAACTTCTTTGCACCCCCAAATTAGTTCATACGTATTTCTTCTCCCGTTCTGCGTTTTTTCTCCGTCTCATTACTGTGCCTTCATTTTAATTTTTCTCCGTTTCATTCTCTCGTGTGGTCCCTGTCTGAGCTTTAATTTTTTCTGCTTCATTCTTTCATTCTCTCGTGGTGGTCCCTCTTCCGAGGTTTGTGTCACTTTCATTCATTTTTTTAAAGGAATCTTCTTTATTCTCTCTCATTGTCCGTTGTGCTTGTGCTTGAAGGTTCTGTGTTTGAAGAAAGGTGGTATTGTGAGTTACCTGTGCGTCCTCTTATCTTCTCTCCAAGTGTGGTACTGTGAGTTCCTTCTCTCCAGGTCAGCCTTTTCGGAGTTCAAATGTTAATATTAGTTTTACATTTTTTTTTTCTGTTTATTATGTGAAACGAAATTCGTATTCCGTTTCAAAAAGTATGAAACTGATTCCACATTCCGTTTCCAAAAAAAAACATGGAATCTTTATGAAACGCATTTTGGAATCCGTTTCACACCATTTTGAAACGGATCACGTATGCCGTTTCGCGGAAAAGTTGAAAAATTTGTGAAACGGAATATTCCGTTTCAGAGAAGTATGAAACGGATTACAGAATCCATTTCAAAAAGTTTCCAATTTTTTTTTTTGTGAAACAGATTTCAAATTTCGTTTCACATTTTTCTGAAACGGAATTCATATTCCGTTTCACAAATTTGAATTTTATTTTAATGAAACAGAATCCATTTCAAAAAAATGTGAAACGGAATTTGAAACGGATTCCATGTTCCGTTTCAGCCTTCTGCGAGACGGATTCCAAAATCCATTTCAGTGAAAAAAAAAAGAAAAAAAAAACGAATTGTGTGTTTCGTTTCAGCCTTTTGCGAAACGGATTTCACAATCCGTTTCGGTGAAAAAAAAAACAAAACGGATTGTGTGTTCCGTTTCAGGCATGTTTGAAACGGATTTGGAAAGTCGTTTCGGTGAAAAATTAAGACGAGATCCGTTTCTGATTTTTATGAAACAGATCTTGTAATCTATTGCACAACCATTCCTAAAATCAATTAAAATATACAGACAACCATTCCTAAAATCAATTAAAATATAATAAGATTAATTAACTGGGCGAATGGAGAAGAGGGGAGACTGCAGAGTTGCGCGAAAGGAGAAAAGGGAGGCTGCGGAGGCTGGGGAGAAGAACAGTGTGTGGACGCTGCGGAGAAGAAGAATGTGTGGAGGCTGTGTGGAGGCTGTGGAGAAGAAGAGTGTGTGGAAGGATAAGAGCAGAATGTGGGCAGGAGAAGAGGGATGCTTGCTATGAAAAAAAAAGCTTCACGCGCAGCTAGGTCAAAGATTCTTCTGTTGGGGATGCAGGGAATCTAATTCCTTTTATTGCTTTATTGGGGTGCAGAGGGTGTATGGTTTTGGGGTGCAGAGGGTATGCGGTGAAAAAGAGAGAGTTAGTAACTTCTAATTTTTATCATGGACAAACATGAAAATATATTTGGTTTTGGGGGTACAGGAGAGATTATTGGAGGTGTAGGGAGAAGCCCCCTACCAGATTTGACTATAGCACTTCATACGCACCTATGCTTTATTAGCTAATGGATTAGGCCATGTTTTATTCCTCCTAACACTTAATAAACTTTTGCACACATACCTCCCAATTGTGTTGGGCTTCTGTTATTTTAACTCTTGTTTGATTTTTTATACTCACAATAGTTTTATTATTTGCCATTCCACAATTTCTTGTACAGACAGTTTTCTTTATTTTAAATCAAAATTGCAAACTAAAATTTTTAATATTGAAAATCGTTAATTATCATGTTTGATGATTGCATGTTTTCTTAGGCCTTATGGATAAATCAACTCTGTGATCTAGTTAATCTCTTCTCAGCATGTGTACTGTGTCCGCTAGTTCTGTATTTGCAATGGTTGATGTGTTTGCATCGTTATGTGCGTTTAATCTTCTCGCTCAAAATTCAATTTTTGGAGTCCAGCTGCTTATTGTTTTGCGTCATATGCTTGATAAATGTTCTAGGATAGGTGTGTTTCAGCTTACTTGATATAGTACTGAATTCAGTCTAAGATATTTAATATTTCCCTGTGTTATACCAGTTTCAGGTATATTCTGATTCCAAATGGAACCACCAACACCTTCAAAAACACCAAACGCAGAAAATTTGAACCCCAACGTAGAACGGAGTAAGCAAAAAGTCACTAGGCAAAATCCATTTAAGCTAATAACAGAGGTCAAATTTTTGTGGTCATTGATTTGATTTTCTAATTATTTTTTTTAAAATTTTTCAATAACTCTGGAGTCTGTAGAGTAACTTTTGTGATGCAATGATACTGTAACAGAGGGGAAAGGTGAAATAGGAAGAGCTGATGAAGAAAGTACAAGAGATGATGGCTGAAGAAGAAAATTTGAGGATACCAATGCACAAAGTCTTCCATGGACTACATACGAACCTCAGGTGAGGTCATGGTGCTTTGTTTGATGTCACTTTTCGCAGCGCTTGTTAAAAACCTACATGGAATGAGAGAAGAAGGCCTCCCTAGTGATATTCCAGCAATTGATGATCGTGCTGAATTTCACCACAGGTGTCTCTTCCATCCATTTCTTTTCCCTTTACTATATTGTTATTACCAAGTAGTTTCATTAGGTTTGACAAGTTCAGTTTGAGCCATGTTTTTCATTTGAGGAAAAATGGATGATTGTTGAAAACACAGCCACATGTGGACCATTTCATTGTGTAGGTAGCAGAAAAATTAAACTTCATAGAACAAGGAAAGGGAAAGGCAATAGATAAACAATATCTACTATATCTACCATCTACAAAGGATTCCCTTATCTCTGTAATGAAAAAAATACTGATATCTCTGTACTTCACTTTCACTCCCTTGTATAGATGACAGAAGAAGAAGAAATAAAGAGATTGAGGAAGGAGCTCGTTCTAAAGGCTCAACCAAATCCTTATTTTTGATAGACCTTTTGTTCGAAGGAGGTATAACAGGTAGAACATGTTTTCTGCAAACTGTCATTTCATTTTTTTTTTCTCATTATGAGTCTTTATGCATGAAAGGTCAATGAAGCCTTCAACAATACTTAGAAATCCAAGATTCAGCACAAGGACCACGGAGTAGCCTTGGATTGTAGAATAGATTTTCTTGTAAATTTTAGTTTTGGGACTTGCTGGACCTCATAATTGTATCTTTTCTTAGGTTTTGGACTATAAGTTTAGAAGCCCATAATATATAAGCCTTTTGGTAGACTAAGCCCATAGTATATAGGTCTTTTAGTAGACTCTTGTATACTGATTTTGTATAATTGAAAAATTGAGGTTTTCTTTTATGTGAGAGTTTTTCTCTTTAGTCTTTACCATGGAAACCCTCCCTTTCTCTATTCCTCTCTGCACTCACAATTTCCACTCTGTTTCATGTTTTCATCATTTTTTCTCTTCATTCCTCTCTGATTCTCTATAACAATTGTTCCAATAACAACTTTTTAAACAAAATTTAATAATTCTATTGTTTAGTCAAATCTGGTTTTGTGTTGAAACTAGAATAATATATAGGTCTTGTTGTATGCTTTTAGAGAATAATGAGAAGTAATTTAGTTTTCTGCATCTCTACAATCTTCTTTAGAAGTAGTGAGTGAGTGTGGCGAGGTGTTTCAGTGGGAAGAGTGAGTGAGCGAGTGAGTGATACATTCTAAGTTAATCCAAACTCATAAAAGTTTGAGTTACAGTGACCAACAAGAAAGAACCAGTTTAAAGAAACAAACTTTAACTAAAAACTAATATATTTGGGTTGATCAATTTCCCTATTTTTGCTCCAACAAATACACATAAGAAAGGACTGAATCTTGGGACAAGAGATGATGAAAACTGAATGAAGGAAAGATTTTCATATGTGGAGGAATAGGCATACAACTCAATAAATCAGATCAGAAACCATTGGTAACATCCCATGAATCTTAAAGAAATAGAAACTGCATTATGTGATCTCTATATGTTACCACCCTCTTCAGGGATATCAGAAGTCCACAAAGTAAGGTTATCCCTCAACAGCTGCAAGATTAAGGTACCGTCCTTGTAAGATTCCTCATTCAGAGAATCTAGCTCTGAGACAGCATCATCAAAGGCTTGCTTAGCAAGATGGCAGGCCCTGCAAATAAGTTAAATCAAGTAAGCATATGTCCCTGCTCTTTGTGTCATTAGCACAACTATTTCTGCATACCTTTCAGGTGAATTCATTATCTCATAATAAAACACAGAGAAATTTAGAGCCAGACCCAAACGAATGGGATGTGTAGGTTGTAATTCATTCTCACCAGTGCTAGCAGCTGTCTGTAAATAATCATGACTCAGCAGTTTTAGTCTAACCTTGAAATTTAAGGTTGTCTAAATGGCATACATAACAAAATTCCAAAAATTTGAAGAACAGCATAACATGACAAATACCTGATATGCTTTAAGTGACTGATCTGCTACCTCATTCTTTTCATCACCAGCTTTGAATTCTGCCAAGTACCGGTAATAGTCTCCTTTCCTGCATCCAATTTAGAACTCAAACCAAAAAACCTTGCACATCTGATATCGTAAACAAAAACACTTTAGAAGCCACAAAGAAGAAGATCACAAAGCATACATTTTATAATAAAACAATGTGGACTCTGCAATATTTGTGGATGGAATAAGATGCTCATCTAAAATTATCATAATGTCACTGCAAATGTTAGACAGCTCCAACTCGACCTTCTGCCTATAATCCCTGATGCGCTTAACATTCAACTCATTCCCTTTTGACTCCTCTTTCTGCTCTATCGATGACAAGATCCTCCATGAAGCTCTCCGTGACCCCACCACATTTTTGTATCCAACAGAGAACAAGTTCCTCTCCTCCACACTCAGCTCAACGTCCAGCTTCGCCACCTTCTTCATCGCATCCACCATTTCTGCACACCACACCAACACTCTTGAATCATATTCCAAAACAGTAATAAATAAACTTCGAGTTTAGTTTTCACACTCTCATCCACTCAGAAATCATGGAAGGCGTGACTTTTAAGATAGTTGTTAAACTTCACTACACAAAACACTGGAATCAAATTCCAAAACACACAACAAATAATATTCACACTCATCTCACTCGGAATCATGTTATTTTAAAAATAGACATACGTCAAATTCTACTCAGATATCAAGTTATTTATGCAGACTCTTGGAGCAACAATTATAAAATTGAACAACAAATACATCCCAAAAACTCCAAAATTTCACTCTTTTCTTCTTTAATAATTGAGACGGTTAAATGGGCAAGTGAAATGAAGTAGCAGTTAGACGCAGAAGTGAAAAAAGCAGTGGACATTTATGGAAAAAATTGAAACTTTATCAGACCAAACGCGGTTAATGGGACAAGAAGAAGATGGGTAGGTGCAGAAGATGCTGGAAACGTGATTGAAAGTGGAATGCAGCTAAAATGAAGGAACGAGAACAAGTGTTCACTTCACAGTAAACATCTAAAGAGAGAAAGCACCGTCATATCGTTCAGCTTGTTCAGCTAACTTTGCAGCATATACAAAGTTCTCGCGTTCCTCGGAGAAGGTAGCCATTGATTCAGTAGCTTGAGTGCTCGACTATCTCCCTGCCCAGGGTGCTGTAGAGAGAGAGAGTGAGAGAGAGAGAGAGAGAGAGAGGAACCACAAGTGAAGTGAAAGTTAGATGCTGTTTTTTTTTTTTTTTTTCTGAAAAAAAAGTTTTGAGAATTTATAGGTAACCTGGTTTTGCCGGTGGCAGGGTTCTCTCTTTTTAGGACAGTGATTGGGAGTGGGACCCATGGGCTTGGGTGTGTCCGTGTGGGCTCTGTACTGGGTTTTTTAATATCACATAATATTTTCTTATTTAATTAAATAATAAAAACTGAATGTTAATTTACAAAATCACAAATCTTTTATAACTAATTTTCAAGTTTATAAAACGTAATTATTTTACAAGAATGTAATTTTTATAATTTTGTATTAATTTGTTAAATGTAATTAATTATTATTTTATATTAAAATATATAATTACTAACATCCAAACCAACCTCAAACTAATACATTAAAGCCAATGTCTTCTTAGGTTTAATAAGCTATAAAGTTTTTATATGCTTGAAACAAGTTGCTATCACTCTCTTTGATCTTTATGAAGTATACTTGATGTTTTTTTCACTCTGCTTGAAGCTTCATTGTTCTTTAAAATTATTCAAGAAATTAATAGGTTAATATTATAAAAAATATATTATTATTATTATTATTATTATTATAAAATATTATTTGTAATTAAGAAGGAAATTCTGTGATGGTTAAGGACATGAAAGGTAGTTGAATGAAGGCAATGAATTAGAGCCACCAATGATATGTATATGTCTATTCAATGAGTGTGATATTTGGTGAGAAATTTGGATGTTGCAATTGGCTTTATTTGGTGGGTATCACAAAAATTATCTTCAAAACCATTTTTATTTTGGTAAAGTTTCAATAGTCTTTCTTTTCTTTGATTTTCTACCCAATTTTCCCATGGGAGGAGATTATAAATATTACTTAACAAAACTATTTTATGAGATTGTTTAAATTTAAAAATATAGCAATTTTAAGAAAAAATAAAAAATAAACTATCCTTAAAAAGCATAAATGACTTATATATGGCAATAGTTATAAATAAAAGATTTTCACTAAATATGCCCCTTTATATTAGCAGTTCTTGCATTGGCTTGTTATATAAACTACTATAACTAAAGTCGAAACAAAATGTTACAAATATTTTTCTGTTTATTTAAAAGTTGCATTATTTGAATAAGAAACCATGTTATTTTTTTTAGCAAAAGCAGAAATTTATTAACTTGAAAGGATGGATGATGGTGATTGATCCCCAAGATTCTTCCACGAATAAAAGAGAAAAAAAAAGAGCAAAAGAAGTTGGTAACATTTTTACTTTGTAGACACCCTGTCACCATCATGTTTTTGGGACACTAATTGGTTGTCCACCACATCACAAAATTTGTTGTCCTAGTATCTGTCAGTCAAATAATACAGGTAAAAATCCAATAGATAAATCTTTTTATATTAAATATTAGGTTTAATCTGTTTTTTCTTTTAAACTTTTAATTGTTTGTAATTTTTATATTGTTCATATAATTAGGATTAAAGAAGAGCACATGTTTTTTTTCCTCTTTGCATACACAATAGTTTCAAATAGAGGTGAATCAATAAAACATGCAACAAGTGATAAATATTAATCCAAACTATTAGTAATTTTGTATAGTTTATAGAGCAATTAAACTAGTTATAAACACCAATTTTTTTTAACATAAATAAGCGAAAATAACATCAAAAACTTGTTGATGCTCAAATGCAATTAATTTTTCAGTAAATATATTGGATAGTTGTAGTACAATGAATAGACAATGTTTAAAATTTGATTGATTTGAATAAAAAGGTGTTTGATTTGTGAAAAATGAAGTAAAATCAATTCATTTCAATATGTTAAATAGAAAGATTTCACCACTAGTCTCTCTCTTATACTAATTATGTTTTTACTTATTTAAATGTAATTATTCATGTTCTAATAATGCTCTTAAATGTAACTCTAGATCCATTTTTGACATCTAGAGCTTAAGTTCATCAAACTCCAATATAAATTCTTAGTGACCGTTTGAATGAATTACTTGCTTTAAGTGTAGAACTTTAGTTGTGTTGACTTTGTTCAGCCCAATTTTGTAGTATTTTCTCTAAATTCTTTTGATTTTTCTACAATTTTCTCTTTTGGTGTTGTATTCTGTAAAACAAACTAAATTTAGGGTGAATTATCATAAAGTTATCAACAATCAAAGCCATATAAGTGCCAAAAAGCATCTAATATTTCACTTAAATTGGCATTTATCAACAACACAAACATTATCATGATTTGGCTTAGGCTATGACTGAGCAACAAGCTCTAACATAGGCTCCCCCATGGGATCCACTATAGGGTTCACCACAGGCACCTCAAGCTCCACAATAGGTTCCACCACAAGCTCACTATATCCATAATAGGTGCCACAAGAGGCTCCACAATAGCCTCCATAAGCTTTAAAACTGAACCTAGAGAATCCTTATTCCCATCATGGGCCCCAACCACCTTAGGACAATAATGTTGTTGTATTTTTATGTAAATTATTTTCTCCACGCCAAAATTATATTGGCATCTTATTGTAACTATCTACAATTAGATATATCGTGACTAATCATTTTACAATTTGAACAAAAAAGAGACAATTTCTCATACTCCAGATTACCAATAGATGCAAATTTTGGCCCTTCCACAAAATCAGATAACAAATAAACATCAACTAAGACACGTGTAAAGAAACCTCAAGACTTATCTTATTGTATTCCAAAGGAAAACCATTTATGTGCACCCAACATTGAGTTTTTCTTATTTTCATTGAAGATGGGACAAAATATTTAGTCTAAGCAAAAACATGAAGGATTCAGTAGAAAAATTCAAAACACCAACCGCCAAAACCCTTCTCATATCCTCAAGCGAAGAAAAAATAGGTTCATAGAACCATTTTCCAAGAGGAATTGCCTTCCATTGACCCAAATGTTTTCAGGCCACATCAAACTTCTTATAAAGATCTAAATGCATGAGAGATTTATCCTATTTTGTTAACAAGATACGCCCAAGCAAATAATTTTGCACTCTACTAGACTAGCTGGATAAACTTCTTGTGTAATTTGCACCGAGACCATATCCCCCTATATGCATGGAGAAGATAATTGTGATAAAGGAATATCACAAGTATTATTGAGAACTTGAGAAAATGTATGTTTTTGTTCCACACATTTAAAGAAGATTTAGATAAATGGGATTTTCCCCGATCTTAATCTTGTAAGTAAGTAAAAATCCCTGAAGAATAACAATTTGCACCTACATGTTGTCCATCCAACTAACCAAAACAAGAACGCCCAATCCAGAATGTAAGCACCAAAGCCACTGATTTTTTACCCACATGCCACCACGCAAGATTCAAAAGCATACGCAATCAAGAATGCACACCAAGAAACCGCTCCAACACGCTCAAAACACACCAACATTTAAATTTCTTCTTCAACCCTATTGTGACAACACAACACATAGAAACACTGCCTTAGTCGTGGTCTGCTACAGTTGCAACTGTGGACCAAACACCTCCAAACCACATGATAATTGCATCGCCTCCACACAAAGCATGATGAAAGACTACACCGCGTAAAGAATACACATCTTAACTACCAAAATCTTTATCATTAACATGCTTGTTTGGTTTCACGTTGTAGGCACCCATAATTGATTTTGATGCATATGAGATCATAAAATTCATGTTGATAGATTGTTTGCTTGTTTTCCAAAATAAATTTGAAGATGACAGATTCACGTTCAAAGAGAAGCCATCCATTCCAGCTTCTTTGTCAACCAAAATTGATTTGGGGGATTTGTTTTCTCATATTTATATTTTTACCCCCTCATTGTTGGTTGTGTTAATATTCTTCAAGGTGAGGTTTTCTTCATTGCATGTGGTTTTGCTTTGAGTTTTTGGTTGTTCCAATTGTGATTCTTTCTACTCAAACTTCTTTTCTTGGTTTTGGTTTATTTAATTTTTATAAATTTAATTTGTGAAAGATTCAATCTTCACAAAAACTTTCTTTAAGGATCAAACACATGTTGCATGTCGAAAACAAAAGTTGGCACACAAGGTGTTTGATGAAATTCCAAATAGGAACCATTACTATGTTGTACACGAGTTAGTATTGTAATCACCTTCCGGATGCATTCATGAAACTAAAAAACGTTAGATGACCACATTTATGGAGTTAAAACCTATCTTTTTGGTTTAGTTATTTTTTTGCCATTTATGAATATAGTTTTTTTCATATCCTTCTCATATTGACAAAATTTAGAAAAAATAAAAGTTACTATCAACATTAATCGTGAATCTTTTGCTTTATTTTCAAGTGCAAAAATATTAAATATTGAGGTTTTGGTTGTTGAAAGTTACTAATATTTCATTAATTCATTCCTATTACCAAATTATATGGAACATGTTATAGAGAGGTTAGAGTTCATTATATATTCACTAATCTTCTTTTTGTTCTCATTAAAATTGTTCTTGATCTTTTTAATTTTCAAAGTAAGTTGTAAGTCTTCTTTACTTATTTAAATTTTGTTATTGTTTTTATTAGATAATTTATAATTTATTTAATGATAGATATATTTGTTATGAATTTACTTGTTATCCAAAGTATGTACTTGCTAATGTAAATGAAAATATGCTCATGTTTAGAATCATGAGTACAAAAATATAAAAGGCGGTTTGGGATCTTAAAGCAAATGAGATTTTTATCATACCATGCTTAAAGCAAGTGACAAATGGGGAACGCCTTGGCACTAGTTTTACTAAGAATGAGTGGTTTGGAATTTCAATCAAATTTAAGGAGTTAACGGAAGAGATTATCCAAAATCAAAGTTTAAAAATAGGTATGATAACCTTAGAAGATATGGGAGAGGATGGTATAAATTAGGCTTAAATATACATTTGGTCCCTATTTTTGTTCTTTTTATTCAATTTGATCCTCATTTTCGTTTTGTGTTCAATTAGGTCTCCATTTTCGTCAAATTTTTGTCAATTTGGTCCTTTCTACTAACGGTATTTAAATAGTTAATGTTTTTGAACAATACATGTCACGTGTCAACTCCTGATTTTTTTGATATAAAAATAGGCTTGGGATGGGACAATATGAAGAATACAGTTGATGCACCAGATGATTGGTGGAAAAGAAAAATATTAGCATGTGCTAAATAAGTATGCCTTTTAACAAATATTATGTTTATGCTTAATACTAATTATTTTGGTTGTAAACATGCAGAAAAATCATCAATATGGAAAATTTAGGTATAAGGGACTTGCATTTTCTCGCCAGTTTGACCATACTTTTTAAAGATGTTGTGGCTAATGGAGAGTATGAGTGGACTCCGTCAACTGGAATGTTGCCTACTAATTTGTTCTCTAATTTTGAGTATTTATGAGTGATTTGATGTATAAATTTTAAAAAATTATTTTAACATATACATATAAGTTGTAATTAAACTTAATTACTAATTTGATCTTAAATTGGAGAGGACAAAATTGATTATTTAAAGGTATAATTAGTCGTATAGTACCCAGTTTGGGGCTAGGGTGTCAAATAGGTACCCGGTTTAAAAAAAGTGTCAATTGCATCCCAATTTTTGAAAAAAATGCTTCAATTAGGTCCATTTCTGACAGATTTGACTAACGCCGTTAGTCAACGTGCCACGTGTCAGTCTCTGTTTTTTTTGGTTTTTTTTTAATTTTTTAAAATTTTTTGAAAAAAAAATGCCACGTGTCAAGTCCCTGTGTGTGACAAGTGACATTGTCAGTGTAACGTGGCATTGCAATGCCACGTGTTAGTGTCACTATCAGATGTCATTGTATTGATTTCGATTTAGGCCCCCATATATGTCTTCTTGTTTCAATTTAGTACCTAAGTATGTGTATCTGATTCAATTTTGTCCCAATTTTTTTTAATAATTAAAATATTTTTGTAATCCATTTTTTATAAGATTAAAAATAATTAAGTATAACTATTTTTATAAAATTAAGTACTAATATTTATATTGTTCCCCTCAATTTTAGACCAAATTTATTATTTATATAAATGTTATACTAATATTTTTTTATTAAAAACGACTTTTTAACATATTACTTTATTAATTACTTTTTTATTAAGTACTCATGTTTTCTTAATTTTTTTTAAATAGAACAATATTGTCTCTTATTAATTTTAAACCAAAATTTCTATTGGTTTGAATGTTATACTAATTTTTTTTATTATTAAAAATGACTTAATAAAATGATTTTTACCACTAAATTTAATATAAATATCAAATACACAATTTTTGTTAAACTTTTATACTTAATTACTTTTAATTTTATAAAAAAATGGATTTTAATTATTAAAAAAAATTGGGACAAAATTGACTCAGATACACATACTTAGGTACTAAATTGAAACAAAAAAACATATATGAGGACTAAATCGAAATCAACACAATGACATTGATAGTGATACTGACACGTGGCACTGACAATGCCACGTGTCACACACAGGAACTTGACACGTGGCATTTTTTTTTCTTCAAAAAATTTAAAAAAATTTAAAAAAATTTAAAAAAAAACCAGAGACTGACACGTGGCACGTTGACTAACGACGTTTGTCAACTCTGTCTGAAAGGGACCTAATTGAAGCACTTCTTCAAAAGTTGGGATGCAATTGACACTTTTTTTAAACCGGGTACCTATTTGACACCCTAACCCCAAACTGGGTACTATACGACTAATTATACCAAATATTAATGATGTGTATCATCCTAGTTTAGAAAACATTGGCCTTAATTTGTAAGAAGGTTCAAGTGATAGTGAAGATGATAGTATTGGAGAAATAAATGATATTGAAGATCTTAATTCCAATGTTTCACAGAGAACCAGTAGCCAAGGATTAGGAATACAAAAAAGTGGAAAGAAGAGTAAAAGAACCAACAATGTTGTTTTGAAGGTTAAGAAAAAGGCAATTGCCTCATCAAATTTATGCTAATGTATGATTATAATCTTATGTGAAAATTTTATAATGTCACTTGTTGGTAATCTTTGTAATAAATTTCCATAGGTGAAAATGGATAATATGAATCATTGATATGAAAATTTTAAAAATAATATTGATGAAGATTATAATGATGACCTTATGGAAAAAAACATCTTATGTGAATGTACTTGTAGGTGAGTATTTAATAAAATATTTATTTAAAGAACCATGTAAAACTACCTATCACACAGATCATTGATAGATATATGAAATCTTACAAGATCATTATTTTCAATGTTATGAGAGACTTTTCATAAATTCTATACACTTTTTGTTGTTAATGTGGTATGTTAGAATGAGTATGAATATGTTTAAAATTATTTTGTAGTTCTTACTCTTTTTTGTTGCATGTTCCAAAGATTACAGCAGTGGCGATGAATTCATATATCCCAGTACCTATTTGAGACAACAACGGCACATCTGAATTGCTTTATGCAAAATGGAATTTCTTAGTATGGTGGTCTTTAATCATTGTTCTAAAGAGGTGATGTTTCTACCTACCACATATTCCAAACATTTCAATATCAATGTACCTTTCTTCTTCTTTTATCATTAGTTTTTTTCAACAAAAGGAAGTTACAACAATTGGCAAGAACATTGAGTTGGAGACAAAACGATGAAGTGAGATGCTAAATATCCCCAAAAAGAGATTTGCTAACACGCTAACATATGAACCCTACTTTCTCACGTGAACGGAAACTCCATAAATATCAACCCTTTCTCTTTCTTTAACTTTTATGATAAATGGGGTAAAAGAGGGTAAAAACCAACAAAGATGAATAACAATGTTTTCTTTTTTTTTTTTTTTTTTTTTGCTAAAAGTAAAAGTGCTTATTGGATGAGTGAACGTATATATCATGGGTGAGAAATTACATAATAAATGAATAAAAACTAAAAAGAAAGTATAAAAAACCTTAATTATTATATACATAGAATAAAATATTATATTTTTCAATAATATAAATTCGAAACACATTATTTATATATAATTGTCATTGTTTTGTAGCCATAATGTTTTCTTAATTTAGTAACTAAACAGTCAAAAATGAAGTTGTATTATTAAATCACTCAAACATAATTTCAAGTAACGAAACAAAACATAAAAAATACTTAGACATAAGATTAAAATAAATGTAATTTTAAGTCATTTAGATAATATTGTAAATACATCAGGTAACATAATTATTTTTACATCTATATTATGTAAAAAAATAATAATGATTATACATGTAAATTATTATATTTCTTAAAAACAAATATTAATATATATTAGGTGCGTTGTAATCACTCCTATACCTACTAAAATTTGCAAATAAATACCACCCTCCAAAATGCTCTTAAATAAGATTGCAGATATTTTTATGGGTGTCACTAAATTAGGTACTAGAAATCTTCAACGTAACCCCACAGGAGAAAAATAAGAAAAAAAATATAAATATGAAAAATAATTCTTGTTCCATATTTAGTAAATTTTACCTAATTTTCAACAAAAGAAAAGTCATTTATATAAAATATAAACAAACATCAAAACTAATTCTAAAAACTAGCGTAAACACAGACGCTATCGCACCTATGTATATGTATTTTTTAAATATGAATGATATTATATTAGTAGGTGATAATATTGTAATTTTTTTTTATATTAAGTAATTATATAAACTAAAATTATATTTATTAAAAATAAAATAAAATATATCAGAACATATGAAAGAATAACCATTAATAAATAAAAAAGAAGAGAAGAAACAAATATAACTAATTTTATAAAAAACTTGTAAAAGTACCGATCAATTTTTAAAAATTTAATAAATTATTATATTTAAAAGGTAAAATTAGTATTTTTAAATATGAACACAAAAAGGAGAATTCCCTTTATATATTGTTATAGATTACACGTGAATCAATCTTGATTGTAAGCTTCCAAATGTGTCACTTTTCTAATACTTGTTATTGAAATAAAAACTACATTACTTCAAACTCACGTTTATTTAAAACTAATTCTATAAAATTAAGACAATCCAAAATCAATTATATAAACGCATATCAAACACTAAATAAAGCCAAACATAGCATATCAGACGCTGAATCCATACATGCATGATTAATAAATTGAATGCTTCAGTGGGAGAAAAGTATGACAGTAGAAAACACTGGAAAAGTTTAAGCAGATTAGAACTAAATTAACTATTCAACAACAGATAAGAGAAATTCTACAAGCTTTCTGTCTAACAAAAATGGTTTTGCTGTTAATCCACCAAATTCTAAGACAAAAATAAAATTATGTGGTTACTCTTTTGAACAGTTTATAAGTGCCAAAAACATTCTTCTCTTGCCAGAGGTAAGGGATGAAGAAAGACCTATACAAAGGCGGTGAAAGCTCTCTGTCCAAATAAGGCAATGCAGCAATAGGCTGAAAAACAAACAATGTTGAATCAGTTAAAAGCAAATATTATCATTCAACATGAGAAAGTGAGAAACTTCAACAATGACTCACCTCCCAAGTTGACAAGTCACTTCCACGAGTGAGGTAAGGCCGATTGAGCTGCAGCTCAACAAGGAAAGTACAAGCATCTACATCAAGGAGCTGTGAAAGCAATGAGTAGTTAGTAGCATTTTCTAACAAAAATTTATGAAGATCAAAAGTGCTAGCTGCCTAGCACCTCTATATATATACAGTTAAAGAGGACATACAAATTGCTCGCTTGATGCTATGTTTTTGTTGTTGAAGTATGGTGGTGCTGCAGCAGTTCCCCCTAGGGTAGAATTAAATGGGAAGGGAAGAAGACCTCGGAAACCATCGTCGATCCATCGAACTTGTCCCACGTAATCTGGGATGAAAAATGACGATGGATAACGATGCCACTCACTTCCAACACAAAGTACAGAATCTGCAAAGCAAAGGAATGAAATGATACATAATTCTGGCGCTTGTCTCAAAATACCTTATAATTTCCTCTTCAGCCTGTATCAAATATCCATTGAAATAGCGCTTCCATGATACATAATAGCACTAATTTGATAGATATTTGATAGAGGTTTGGAATGAACAGTGAAAATTTAGTCTAGGCTAGAAGATAATGACATAATATAATATTTCCAACAGAGGGTCAACAGCAAAATCACAACGATTAGAGGGAAAGTAAAGAAAGACGTAGCAAAACTTTGCAATTACAGCAAGCACAACAAATGAATTCACTAAGGGTGTGTTTGGATGAGGCAATTCAAGAGGGTAATTCATTTATTTGAAGAATTTAAAATTCTTTGTAATGAAATGTCTTGTTTGGTTAGAGAAATTAAAAAGCATTTAAAATGCATGCAATTTTTTGAAGTATTTCAATTAGCTAAATTAGAAGAAATTCAAATACCCTCAAAAAAGTTGGAATTTGAAATTCTTCTCACTCAACCTCACAACCATGATAAGTTGGGCTGCCCATACGATCTAGACAAATCGAACCGACTTGACGACAGAAACAGGTCGAGTAGGCCCAACAACCCAGACGGGTCGGTCGAGCCCAATGACCTAGACAGACTGGGTGACCCGATGACACATATGGGTCGGGCGATCTTGACAACTCAATCAGGTCAGTCAAGCTTGACAACCCACACCGTCCGGGCAGGCCTGACGACTAAGATGTGTCGAGCTGGCCCAACGACCCAGACGAACCAAAAGGTTGATGAACTTGACAGGCATGACCGACAGGTATGGACCGTCAGGCTTGTCTGGATCATCGAGTCAACCCAGCCTGTCTGGGTTTTCTGGCCGGCCCGACCCATTTGGGGCGTTGGGTCAGACCAATTCGGTTGGGTAGTCGGGTGGGTCATCTTGGTCCATCTGGGTCGTCGAACCCGTTTCCAAATTTATCATGAACTAAAACATAATTAAGCCTAAAATAAATATTGTAAAAATTAAATTTTATCTCACATGAAATTCAATTGTTTTTTCCAAATAAGAAATTGAAATGTAAGGTATTTTAATTTCTTTATCCAAACAAGTTATTTAGAAAATGAAGGAAATTTAATTGCAAGCAATTCAAATGTAAAGCATTTCAATTTCTAAGCATTGTTGAAATGCTCCATCCAAACACAAGGTAAATGTAATTGAAAGTCATGATGTAGGTTGAAGTAATAGTTATGATCGAAGTTCATTAAAACACATTTAGTTTCCAGACATGTAAAAATCTTAAATTTAAGCATCACAGCAGCCTTAGTTTCTTTAAGTACCCTAGAGTTCCCTTCGATAAATCCTTCTGAAGGCATTTTCTTTATAAATTGTGGACTCAGTATGACATGTAGGGAATGAGGAACCAGAAATAGCATCTCGAGCTTCAGAAATAGATACGAGAAAAAAACAAAGAGAAGGAGAGCATGCTTTGGCAGTGTTCGTTGAATTACAAACAAAGAACCCAAGGAGAACATTCTCGTTTCAAAAATTATGCTCTTACAACGGTTTTTCACCTTTCTACTATTGGGTATCAGAGTACTAGCACAAGTACTCACAACTAAAATACAAGATGAAAATAAAGGAACAAAAATAGATAATAGGCAACAAATATAATTTATTCAAGAAAAGGAAAAATTACATATCATTCTCTCTAATCCCAAGGAGAAAACAATGACAACCCCCTCTCTTGGAAATAGGAAAAACTAATACAAGGAGAACTTTAAAGGAGAAACTAACCTTCTCTCTTAGAGAAGAAACTAATATTCTCTCTTAATTCTTCTCTCAAGCAAATAAAGCAAAAAAGAATAGAAAAGGGAGAGACTTTGGGATGATTTCCTAAGGAAACACTGGACTCCTTTTATAACATTAAAAGTAAGCCCCAAAGTAAGTTCCCATCGATGTGGGACTTCTTTTCTCACAATCTCCCACTTGAAGATTTTGATGAAATTAATCAAATCTTCACACCATGCTTTATTCTCTGCCTTCATGTTGCTTGTTCTTCTGATAAACTTCAGTAGGATCGAATCCACGTAGACTTCATTGACACATAATTCTGATCCTCCAAAACGCAATGCAACACTCGAGGTTCCTTCTAAGGACCTCTTGTCAATACTTCACTGCTCTCCACCAAACCTGCCATGAACATACTAACCATTACCACTGCTTGTGCAATGTTTGGTCTTGTACACATCATAGCATTCATAAGGTTGTCCACCACCGATGCACTCGGTACTCGAGACTTCTCCATCCTCTCCGCTTCACTGCTAGGACTCATACGTGAGGAACAATTGATAGAAAGTGGGGTCGAAATTGGCTTGCAATCTTGCATGTTGAAGCGTCGCAAGATTATCAGTAAGTATTTCTTCTGGGAAAGCCAAACCTTCCTATCTTTTTTTTTTGTCTCGGTGTATTTGCATCCCTGAAATCCTTGTTTGCTGGTTCCTAGTCCTTCTTCTCATACTTCCTAGCCATTTGTGCCTTCAATTCCTGGATTTGAACTTTGTTGGGGCCTACCTCCAACATGTCATCCACATACAACATCAATGGTCTAAACACCCAGTCTGTTGTAACTGAGGCTTATGAAGGAATCAAATCTCTGGTACGAACACCTGAGCTCTCTTTAAACCGTACTGAGATTTGTTCAACCATGCAAACCAAGTTTTCTTGTTCTTTAACGCCTTCTGGTTGGAGCATCATTTCATTTCTGCTTAACAATAACCTTGTGGGTAGTGGGACCCACAAGTGGTACCCCTTCACATTGTTAGCATAGCCTAAGCACTTAATTTTCCCAGTTTCAAGCTCTACTCGTGCTTTGGATTCCTTGAACTGGTAACAACACATTTGACTTCCTCTTGATGTAGTACACCCACAATCTCCTGGAGTAAACTTTGATTCTCCTAGTGATAACTCTGGTGATTCCCTTACATCAGAATAAACCAAGTCTTCTTGTGTTTTCCTTTTTCTGGTAGTCAAACTAGCAATCTGCGATCTATGACTATGTTTGTTGGCTTACCATATAGTGCTCGCATAGAGGTAAAACAACCTTCTTGAGCCCGAGTAAGAGATTACGTTCCGCCTGGATTTGCAAATTTTGCTCTGACTTATACCCAAGTTTACGATGTCACATCAACATCGCTTCTTCTTGACTTGTCGATGCAACCATTGCATTAGCTTCCTGCAACGTATCTCCCAAAAGCACATACACATCTGCCATGATCTTCTGAGCTTTCATGACTTACCAGATCTCTCCTCTTCTTCACAGAATATCTTCGTCCTCCGAGGTATTTGCCATACAACCTTGTGAGGTTGATGCCTCAAAGTTCTTTCCTCCATTCTTCAAATGCCAACAATTTTTCTTCACATGCCCTCTTTTGCCACAATGGTAGCATTTGAGATGCTTCTTACTTTGATATCTATCATGAGACTGACTCCCACTAGATCCACGTTCTGTTGATCTACCTTTCGTCATCACCAAAGCTTCTATTTGCCTTGCACTTTCCACCATATCCTCTTTGTTCTTTCGCCTGGATTCTTCTTCAAGAACAGCTCCGGCAACATCCTCAAAGCGTAGGAGGTCAATAACGTTGTAATTTGTAATGTTGATGACAAGTT
>Ga0214544_1003871_pt1 | contig 30526 bp, 13 predicted proteins | sample CNSS3metaG_FD_160074 | JGI IMG/M metagenome (GOLD analysis project Ga0214544, IMG submission 160074) | Root nodule microbial communities from cowpea collected in UCLA plant growth center, Los Angeles, California, USA - CNSS3 | ecosystem: Host-associated > Plants > Roots > Nodule | place: USA...
TGTATAAAAAAATTTATATATATATATATATATATATATATATATATATATATATATATATATATATATATATATATATATATATATAACCACAATCTCTCAATGAATATAACATATGAAAAATATAAACCCATTAATATTCGTACAAGAGAAGTATTTTATACTTGAAGCTTAATCTCAAGAAAATATTAATGGATACTCTAAAGAAATTTTGTATATTCTTTTAAACCAAAAGTGACATAGAATAATAATATTTGTTTATTAGTTGAATCTTTTGCTGGTTGCAAAAGAGAATCAAATATGATCCAAGTTTGAGGGAACAAATATAAAATTAAAGTATTTATTAAACTTTTTTTCTCTTAAGTTATCTCTCGGTGTCATTGTTTATGTGTAAAAGTGTATGAAGTTGTTTTTAGGTTAAATTATCTCTCTGGTTCCTATTTTCGTAGTAAAATATTGATTTGATCCCTCTATTTTTATTTATCTCAATTTGGTCCCTATTTTGTGAATTTTGATCCAATCAAGTCATTTCCATCAATGGTATGGTAACAACGTTAAAGAGGTGTCACATGTCAATTCTTAGATTTTTTTTTTTTAATTTTTTGACACGTGACACTATCATTGCTACATCACTCTATCACTGCCACATAGCACGACATTAGCTTGACATGTGACAATTTTTTTTATTTTTTTAAAAAATAAATAATTAATTAAAAAAATAAAAAAATAAAGAATAAAAGTATCCAAGAAGTGACATGTGACACCTCTTTAACTTTGTTACTACACCACTAATGAAAATAACTTATAAAACTTTCTAAAATAAGGACCAAATTGAGATAAATAAAAATAGAAGGACCAAAATGATATTTTGCAATGAAAATGGGGACCAAAACCATAATTTAACCATAAATAAATTTTAAAACAGTGAAGGAAAAAGGTTTTTTTAGTGAACAGAGACTGCATTGTGCTTGTTCTGCAATGTTAAATTATACCTTTGGTCTCCATTTTGGTAAGAAAATATCAATTTGGTCCCTTATTTTTTAAAAGTCTCAATTAAGTCCTTATTTAAAAAAAAATTGTATCAAGAAAGACAATCCTGATGATAACAATGAGAAAGTGTTGATGATATTGAGGATTTAGTTGATATCAATATTGATACTGATGTAGAGGATGAACACGAACAATGAATGGGTAATGTGCAAGTTGAAGTGGAAAGTATTGAAGAAGACTTTAATGGACCAGGTACGAGTTCTAGGGCAAGTGATAGAGCATATATGGACAATAGTGAGGGGTCGAAGGCCTTAGACAGTGGGTTGTCAGACAATGAATGACAATCAGGAGAGTTCAGAAGTGATATTGATGAACAAGATATGGATGAAGCAGATATTGATGAAGGTGATACTAATAAAGGACATGTTGAAAAAGATGGTTATGGGAACTTTCCAACATTTTCAATGCCCAAACGACAAAATATAAATGGGAATTAGGTACATATTTTAGTGAAAAGGTTAAATTTGTAGAAGCCATCAAAAGTTATGCATTGGAAAATGGAAGAAGTTTAAAAATTGTTAAAAATGACAAGAAAAGAGCGAGAGTGAAATGTCTAGGTGCAAAAGGAAATGTCCCTGGTATGCATACTGTGGCTATATGAAAGTAGTGAAAACTTGGCAGTTGAGGAAAATTATTGATAATCACAGTTGCAGTAGAGAATTTAACCTTCGCTTAATTAATGCAAAGTGACTAAGTAAAATGTTGGAAAACACGGTAAGAGAGAATCCAAAAACAAAGGGGGTTGAGATTTGTGATAAAGTCAGTAGGAAACGGAACATTGGCATATCTATGTGTATGGCTTATAGGGCAAAGACAATAGCAACATACACTATTGAGGGATCCTTTATATAACCGTATAAGAGGTTGTATGATCATGCACATGAGTTGCTAAAAACAAATCATGGTTCAACTGTGAAACTCACGGTAGAGGAGAATGAAGGTCAACCTATCTTTCAATGGTTTTATACATGTCTTAAGGCATGCAAAGACAACTTCATGTTATGCAGGCCTATTATCAAATTAGATGGTAGCTTTTTGAAAGGGAAGTACGGAGGAGAATTGTTAGCAGATATAGGAAGAGATGGGAACGATCAAATAATGCCTATTGCTTATGTTGTTGTTGAGGTTGAGAATAAGGAGTCATGGACATGGTTTTTAAAGCTTTTGATTAAGGATCTAGGTCGTGCTCAATTGTGTGTAGGAAGTACATTCATATGCTTGTTTATGAAATTCAATTTCGTATGATATATAATAAAATATGAATTAATTGTATTTAACTGAAAACATAGGGCTTGTTACCAGTTATTCAAGATCTTCTTCTTGGAGTGGATCACAAATTTTGCGTGAGGCATTTGTATGCAAATTTTAGGAAAAGAAATTCTCTGGTAAGAATTTGAAGCGTCTAATATGGAGGGCAACATATTCCACACACCTAGAAGCATGGGAGTAAGAAATTAGGAACTTGAAATATGGACTTAATTGAGACTTTTAAAAAATAAGAGACCAAATTTATATTTTCTTACAAAAATGGGGGCCAAAGGCATAATTTAATCTTTTTTTATATGTTGTTGAGGTTGAGAATAAGGAGTCAAGGACATGGTTTTTAGAGTTTTTGATTGAGGATCTAAGTGGAGCTGAATTGTGTGCAAGAAGTACATTTATATCAGACCAACAAAAGGTGCACATTCATATGGTTGTTCATGAAATTCAGTTTCATATGATAACAATAAAATATGAATTAATTTTATTTAACTGAAAACAGAGGATTTGTTACCAACTATTCAAGATCTTCTCCCTAGAGTGGATCAAAAATTTTGCATGACATATTTGTATGTCAATTTTAGGAAGAAATTCCCTTATAAGAATTTGAAGAGCCCAATATAAGGGACAGCATCTTCCACACACCCATAAACATAGGAGTAAGAAATGAAGAACTTAAAATATGGATTTAATTGAAATTTTTAAAAGATAAAAAATTAAATTAATATTTTCTTACAAAAGTAGAGACCTGAGTCCTAATTTAACTTTTTTTTTATATATAAAATTATATATATATATATATATATATATATATATATATATATCATCTATTTGGATAAATTCTGTTAGAATAAAACATTTTTCATTAGTTTCGTTATATTTGATGAATGATTCTTTTGCTTTAGGCTAGTTTTTCTTCCATCATATTTTTTGTTATATATATTCTTTTTTGTGCAGTTGTTTTTAACTAACATTACATTTTTTAAAAAAATTTAAACTTCAATCTCATGAAATAAAAATCTCTAATAAGACACATATATATTTGTCATTAAATTTTATTATACATGATTATTTACTCTTTCTTTATAATTATATGATACTTATATAATTGTTAATTGTTATTCGATATTATATTATAATTATTTTTCTCAAAAAAACGTTTTTTTTTAACTTTTAATTCTCTGTGTTCTTTTTCTGTGAAGTCAAAATCAACGCATAATTATTCTTCATTTCAATTGGAATGATCACAGACCTCAACGATTACGGGATGAAATCTTCTTTAATTATGCTCGTCGTGGAAAATAAAATTCCCCTTTAATTATATACTTGCAATTTCAGATTTTCAATCAATATTTGTTTGAACTCTTACCTTTCCATCATTAAATTATGCCGCTATTTTCTCTTTCACACTATGCTATTCTTGGCAACTATCTAAATCTTATCTATTCTTTCTTGAAAAATCTCACCAAGTATATCTGTATTTTTTTTTTTTGTTAATAATGTAATAAATGAACATGCTACTTGGTTTTTTACTAGTTATAAGAAGAGATAATAATACATTTAGATTAAGAGATAAAAACTAAGATTTACGTTTTAGCTCCTTATTTGTAAATGTGTAGTGATGTTTCGTAGACTGATTGAATTAAACGAGGATCAAGCATAATGAGAATCCAAGAGGAAAGTTCAAGGAAGGGAAGATATGAAGATAGGCATGGAAGAGACATTTTAACCTTTTCTTGTACAGGTTTCATGAAGAGGATAAGGAAACATATGTGTGGAAAATAATTCAATAAAGGAGGAAGTTTAGCAGGTGTTTATAGAAAGTATAGAAGGAGGTAACAGTGCAAAATCTAGATATTATGATCCCAAATAAGGAAGGTTTTACCAGTGTCATACAAAAGAGACAGTCATAATTTAATTAATGGTTGAATATATTTTTAGTTCCTAGACTTGAATGGAAAATTAGAATTCGTTCATGTCTCAATTTAATTTTTTTTTTTTGTATATTTGGTCGTCAAACATAAAAATGAACATATATAGTCATAACCCAACTGCGTGGAAGTTTTTTGACATGTGTTAAACGATATTTTGATATGACGTTTGAGTTGTTTACATCACTCAATACATTTCAACTCAAATACTAGCATAAAATATCGTTTAACACGTAAAAAAAAAAGTTGACGTTGTTGGGTTAAAAGGAGTATGTTCATTCATTTTTATAAGTTTGAAGACATGTATCAAAATTTGAGACAGGTGCGAATTCTAATTTCAAGTCCAAGTTTAGGGACTAATGACATATTTAACCTTTTACTTAATTAAGAATTGTTATTAAAAGTAAGAATATTAGTACAAAATATAGAAATTACAACAAAATCTTATATAGATTTTTCTGAACCTATGTGAAATAAAAATGAGACATTATTGTAATTATAAAGAAAACTTTACATCGGTTGGTATTGGAACCAATGTAATGAAATGATATTACATCCGTTGATTCTCGAACCAATGTTATATAATTTCTCAATTAAAAAAAAGGTTTTACATCAGTTGCATGAGAATCAATGTTATATATCTCATTTTAAAAAATAATAGATATTACACAAGTTGGAAAACAAACAAATGTAGTATGTAGTTTCTGAAGTTTAAAATTTTAAAAAGAAACAAATATTACATCGATTGCTATTAAAAACCAATGTTGTATCTCCTCTTATTCATTACTAGCGTTGGCCCTTTTTCGTCAGTATTCGTTTCGTGCTTCATCTTCTTTGTTTCACTTTTCCTCCATTGTAGCAATTTGAAACTTTTACACTTTATTTTCTTCTTAATTCTCACTATTGATGGACTCAAGTTGTGATTTCTAGCCGCTGCAACGTATCGTGACCTCTCTCGCTGCCATTCTAGAATCCAACTCATGGCAGGCCCCCTTTTCGCGTTATATATTTAACTTCAGTATTTAAGTCTTTTGATATGATTTAAAATTATATGTTTAACGTGTTCATTCTAGATCTAGAGTGTTTGACCCTCGACAATGTGTTTAGAAGTTGATATTATAATTGTTCTTCAATCAATTTATAGTTTAACTTTGTCATACATTGCATTGAGGGAAACTTAATTTCCCTTTTAAGATTCAATATAAAGATTAAATACTATCTGTATTTTTAAACGATGAAAGATATTCATGCAGAAACTAAGTTCTTATGTTGTGTAACAATGGATCGAAGTTGGATGAATGGTAGTTGAATTAGTGATTTGTATGATAATGACATTGAAGAGTTTCTACAATTTGTTTAACGAAATGAAAAATATGTGAATGGAAAATATTATTGTCACTATGTTAATCATGTGAACGAGAGGCGACTAAAAATTAAGTTGATACAAGAACATCTTCTTTGTGATAGTTTTCTAAAGAGTTATGCAACATGAATTTGGTATGGTGAAGTAGTACACCTTTCAATCTTATCTCAATGTAAGAGTCCAGTCTACATTTTGTAGATCTCATGGAAGATAAGATTCGTGATATTGGAGAAGATAATTTCCAACAAGCACACATGCATGATTCATTGAAAGACAACTTGGAGAAACCTTTGTATCTCGGTTGTTCAAGTTTTACATGTTTTTCAACAATACTTAGATTAATTCATCTTAAAGCGAGAAATGAGTGGATCAATAAAGGTTTTATTGAATTGCTGGAGTTGTTGCAAGAAATGCTTTCAAAAGGTAATACATTACTAACTCGTCACTATGAGGCAAAGAAGATATTATTTCCATTGGGTTTGGAGTTTTAAAAACAATACATACAAGTCCAAATGATTGTATAAGTTATAAAAAGGAGTTTGAAACATTGCAAAAAATTTCAAATTATGGTGTATCGCAATGCAAAAGTGAAGGATGATGATAGTGATGAAGATAAGTTGAAAAGGCTTCTCTTGCAAGTGAAGGATGTTGATGTGGTGTATCAATAGTCCAATTCTATTGTCCACAATGGAGGTAAAGTTAGTGGACAAGAAGGCACTTCATTCATAGCATGACCTAAATACCTAATTCAGTCAATTTCCAAAAAGAGTGAGGTAAATTTCAATAAAACTTCACGGGGGAGAAAAATAATGACAGTCTCATCCACCCAAAAGAGACTCTATAATTTCAAATAATTTATTGTACAACGTCGATTCAGCTTACGTTAAGCCCACACTGCTAGTGTTTTTTAAATATTTTTTTAAACTGCAAAATTCTTAATCAATCATACAATAAACTTTTCACATTGGATTACAATTACAAATAATCTCCCTCTAAGTTCTAATTGTAACCCCAATAATCCAACTAAGCAAATAATTTTCATGAACAAATGCAATGGTACTACCAAGTAAGTTCTTCCTCCTGGCTTAAAGTTAGCTGCAACCAAGGACCCTCCATATTACACAACCCTGCACTACTAGAATTTTTATATTATATGAGATTTTTCTTGTCATTTTTTCTAAGCATTTTAATTGCCATGTAATTCTTTTATATATAATTATTTCTTACAAAATTATAAAATTTGCAAATATTTCCTATAATTTGTTTTTGCGGCAAATGCTTTACATAAAATATTTTGCAAAAAAATTAACATGCAAATTATTTTTCATAACAAAACTTGTAATTATTTCTAACGAAAAAAATTTCAAAACAAAATTGGTAGAAAATGTGAGTTTTTTAAGTTTTTTAGTAGTGTTATCATTATCTAGAAACCAAGTAAATTACTAAAACAATAATCCTACCATCAATTACAAACCAAGTAAATTACTAAAACAATAAAACACATGAAGGTAGACTTGACTTCACAAATTCATTATTCTTTAAAGCCTCGCAAGAAGAATCACGCTTCTCAAACTTCTTAAGCTTGATCTTCAATGCACAAATTAGTTCCCAATATCTTTAGGTTTACTCTTACCCTAGTTTTTCCATTCCTCACGGAATCTCCAGCTCCTTCTCCTCTTCTTGAAATTCATAATAGTGTTCTTTATCATGGAAAGGTCGATCCAAATTAGCGTAGTTGGCGATGATCCAAATTAACAAAAAGGAGAGTGAGATCTCGAAGGATAATGTTCTTTAACTTTTCATTTCTCGCTTTTCCACTTCACGTATTTAAAATTGATTAAAATACATTTTTTATCTTAATTTTCGTTCAGTTTTGTCATTTTAGTCCTAATATTTTTTTTTCAAATAGTTTTCAATTTTCATCAATTTTTGTTAATTTTGAAAAATGTTTACGTGTCAATCCAACATTGTGTCACGTGTCAGAGTCATTATTTTATATTCAATTTTCGTTAATTTTCTATATTCGATATTTTTGTTCAATTTAGTCCTAATTCTTTTAAAATTGAATAATCTTGTTCCTCTTCAAATTGAAACCAAATTTAATTTTTTATATAAATGTTATAATGATGTTTTTAGTAAAATTCACATTTTTATTAAATATTTTGGTTTAGGGTTATAATTAGTTTAAAATTAGAACAAAAATTGTAAAGATGAGGACTAATTTTAAAATTTTAGATATATGGTGTTAGTTGTCATCTTTAAAATTTTCATTATAATTTTAAAATAATACTAACCTTCAATATATGAAGATATTTTTGATTTTTTATTTAGTGTTAAAAGTTAAAGTCACTAGATTATACATTTTTGAAAGAAAAATACTTGATACTTGAAAAATATTTAAAACATGATAATTTGGTTGATATTGATGGATTTGATTTATTTTCATAATTAAATATCTTAAGAAAAATTACAAGTTTGGAAAATGATAAACCAATTGACATTCTTAATTATAAAAATAAAATCAATTTTTTCCAAATACATATATAATTTATAAAATAATATTAACAATTCCCGTATCAGTTACTTCTTTCGAAGTGAGTTTCTCAAAACTAAATATAATACAAACTTAATTAAGATCAATCATGTCTCAAGAAAGATCAAATAGATTAGTCCACATAAAAAATGTTAAATAAAATTAATTATGACAATTTAATAAATAATTTTTCATAAAAAAAACTCAAAAAATACATTTTAAATAAAAAATTTCATTTTTTAAATTTGTTTTAAGTCTGCCAAAATATATATATATATATATATATATATAACACAATTCAATTATTCTTGTCTCCAACAAAGTAGAGACTAAGTAGTCATGTTCATGTCTGACATTGCTGTCTAAACCCAACTCCATCTCTTACAAAGGAAAGAAAGATGTACCACCTAAAGCATCTTAGATTATTCACTAAAAAACAGGATTTAGAATAGAATAATTTTGAGAAAATTTAAACTTTGTTTTTATGGACTTGTAAAATATACACCTTAATTATTACTTGCTCGAATAAAGAAGAGGCTTCAAGCTTTCATCTTTGACATAGTTGCCACTGATCACCCCTACTTTTACAAAATAGAGTAAAAGAAAAAAAAATGTAGCAGCAAACACCACTTATATATTTCACTAAAAACAAATGTAAAATAGATTAATTGAAACAAAATTCTAACTTATATATAAAACAAAGTATATTGGGCATGTATATATTCACAATAAAAATATTAAATTACAATTTTCAACCCTTTTATTTTTCAGGTGTAATTTCAGTCTTTTAATTTATTTTTTCTCCAAATTTAACTTTTATTCAAAAAAAGTTATAAGTTTGGATCAAAATTAAATTTTGTACATTTAGTTTTACATTTTAATCAATTAAATTATTTATTGACAGTATCTCTCAAATGAATATTGCTTTTACTATACATGCATCGACCTAAATGTGTATCCATTTTATTTTATTATGATCATGAAAACGAATTAATTAAATTTTAGAAAATAAATATAAAATTTAAAAGATAAGATAATTTATATTAATAAGAATTAAAGTATATCAAAAAATAATTATAAGGTGGTCACCGAATCAAAACTCTTTATAGGTACTTTATTAATGGGATAGAATAAAGGTAAAATTGGTAAGTACAACCAAAAAGTGGTCATGAGATGTACAAAATCAATTCTCTTTATTAATAGATATAAATAGTTTAGTAAAAAAAAAAGGAAAAAACAGAAATAACTTAAGACATAAAATCAAAATTGTTGATTGTGTAAAACTTATTAGTTAAAATTGCGTATGAAAATTAGAGTGTAACCCAAAATTACAATTTAATTTATTATTCCACATTGTTTTCTTCATGGAAATAATAATAAGAAAAAAAGAAAGTTAATCCAATGAAATTTGTTGACCAATTATTACACATGCTTGAAAAGTTGCAAAGGAAAAGAAGTAGAGAATAATATGATTGTGAAGATGAGGTCATTGTTTCTTTGTTATGCCCCCACCATATCCCCATAAGAGATTTGGTGACTCAAGTGCCACCTTTATTCCTTTGGGTTCACATCACGTGCCTCTAATTATATAATCAATACACATGCTCCACACATTCAAACTTTTATCACATTTATATCTAATTAGGGTTTGGATTTGTCTAATCTTGTTTCTACATGTTAAGAGAGTACTTGATTTGAAACATAATTGATGGACGAGGAAAAATTAGACAACTTATGAAACTTTACTATGTGTAGGTTGACATTGATGTTTCTTATACTTTCCAATGGTTTGGGATGAGTCATGAGTGGTGTTGTCTTCATTCTTGCTTTCATTATGTCATTTCCCTCATGTGAAGGAGATATAAATTGTTTGAGCCACTAATCATTATTATTATTCCCTTAATGGTGAGAAAATATGTGTTTTTTTTTGTTGGTTTTGTAACTTCAAAAAATTATTTGCAACTAGTTCGTGATCACTAGAAAAATGAATATTTTCTATGATGTAAAAGCTGTCATGTTGAGATAGTGGACAATTATTTGATCAATTATAAAAATAAATAAAAAAAAACTTTTGAATCAGTGTGAGACATGTAGTGTTTGAACATTGGTAGACATGTATTTGATAGGCATGGCAGTTGTCTCTCAACAGTTTAGTGTTGGAACATGGATCATAAGAAGTGTAGTCTTATGTGTCATTCAGAACGATATAGATTCGATGTTAGAAATGAGTTTTAAGTCTAATTCAACCTTACAAAATTGGTTTGTAAAGTGAGGTTTGTATTTCAGTTATATACTATGAAATTGTTTTATCTCTAATCAATGTGAAACTTCCAACAATTATCCTTTAAAATTTGATTAGAAACTTTAAAAGATAATTATTTTGTTTAAATAACAATATAAAAGTATTGAGATTTAATATTTTATCAAGTTCATTACACTAAAATATAGAAAATTATTTTCATATTAATTGGTATTTTAAAAAATATGAATTGGTCATGTTCTTTAATCAATATTGTAAATCTAAAGTCTATATGTAATTTTTAGTTCGTGTTAGAAAAGGAATTTATACTTGTTAATTTATTTTAGCTAATGTTGATTTTACATATTAAAATTAATGTTGACTACGATTATTTTGGTTAACATTAGTTAAGAGTTTCTTTTACAATGTCATTGTTCAAGGTTATTTTATGATACTTTTTGACTAATGTGAGTTAAATGAAAAATAAATAAAAAATCCTCGCTCTCTCAGATTATTCAGGCTTCTTCTCTCATACATCTACATCTTAATAATGTATACCTAAAGCTTTTGATCATAGTTAAAAAAAAAAATGACCTTTATTTTGGAATTGTTGTTAATCAAGATGTCTAAGTTTTCAACAAGAATTGAACCGGTCATCGTTACGGTTGCAAACTCCAGAATGATTAAATATTCTTGAAATGATAAAACGACGACTATTTTAGTAGAAATTGTTATGGTAAGTAGGTTTCTTTTTATTTTGTTCTGCGTGTACGATAGTATCCCTACTAAATTAGTGGAATCCCACAACACCTTTGCGATGTTAGTACTTCTCATCATAACAACCTCGATCAATGCGGTGATTGGATTGTTAGAGACAATTTTTTCTTCTTTTTCACAAAAATGAATTTTTATGGTGGTACACATCAAAAAAATGTATACATGGTGCAGGAAAGAGTTTTGGTAACAGTTTGTTTATTATACTACAATATATTAGTATAATTATAAATAATTGAGAAAGAAAAAAAATTAAATAATTATAATATTATAATTAAATTATTAATTTGGAGAAAAAAATCATGCAAGTTTTTTTACCTTAGTATTTGATGTTTTTAATTGTATGTTATGTTCAATAATTAGAGCTGTCAATTTGGTCTAGTTTACGAGGCCAAAAAGCTCACAAAAATCTTGTGGGTCATGATCAACCCATTAGTTTTCTTTTTGAAGATGAAAAATATATTATTTTTTAAAATATTATTATTGCACTATCTCAGTCCTTGGCCATGGTCAAACCGTCTTTGTAATGGGCTTGAACCGGTGCGTCACGGACGTCGTCACGAGTTGACTGTCTTGGCCATCAAATCGACACAGCCCAATCTGTTGCCAGGACCATTCGAGCCCGTCTCAAGCGTAGAATTGGGCATGCCCGTCTTGCCCATAAGATAGGGTTGGGTCGTCTCAGATGTCAACCTGTCTTGGGTGTCATCCTTTGGCCCAAACCGACCTGACTCATCTTGTCTCAGTCGTCGGCCCGACTCGACCTATCTCGTCTTGATCGTTGGCCCGACCCGCCTCGTCTTAGCTTTCGACTTGGCCTAGCTAGTCCTAGACGTTAGACCGGGCCGTTTGGTCTCGGCTGTCGACTTGGCCCATCTCAGTCGGTTTCCTATCCTAATTCGTCTCAGTCGTTGACCCGACTCGACCCATTTATCATCGTCCCAAATCAAACTAAAAGTGGTTTTTTAAAGGTTAATTAATTGGTAGGGCCAAACCCATCTTAGCCCGGGTCCTATCCTAGTTGAGAGGAGGCTTTGGAGGCTAGAGCTTTTTTTTGCCCTTAAAAAGGGGCTTAGTGATGTGTGGTCTAGGGTTGGCCCATTGGCCACTGGCCATTGGCCAATATGACACCTCTACTAGCAATTGAACAATGAAAAAATGAATGTTTTAGAACACATACAAAGATAGTTCATATCATCGAGGTTCATACCAATCTATTGCAATGGTTAAGTAAAGAATTGTGCAAGTAGCGAAACCATACAACAATGTTGTCCTTCAGGAAAACCACAAGTACCTGCCAATCAGTGGCGGAACTTGGACAAAATATTTAGGGGTGCCAAATTAGATTTGTTATATATAATTTTTTTTAGTTAAAAAAAAAAAGTTTTTCATTTTTTCTCTTCATTTTCTTTTCTTAAAATAAAACACACATAATAGTAGAATTCAAAAAGATATGACTATTATTCGCTATTATATCATGCTATTATATCATGATACTAAACCATGAATATCATTTTAGATAAGCTCTTCATACCTCATCAATTTAATTTAGTGGGTATTGTCAAATTTGACGATGCTCTTCATACCTCATAAATTATTCATTATATATAACTCTAGGAAGTTTAGAGATTTGTTTTTCTTTGTGTTGAATTCTTGGTTCTCATAAAAAGTTAAAGGTATATGCATTTTTTTCATCTTTATCACAAACCTTCTTCTTTAAAAAAATAATCAATTTTTTTACTCTTTATCATAATCTTTCTAATATAAATTTATCACATATCACCTATTTAGAAAAAAGATAAAATTTATATTCACAAATCACAATTACCACAATGCAAAACATAACCAAACTCATACCACTTTAATTAAATAAGTATAAATTCAAAACTTAAAAAAAAAATTACCATAGTAAGCGGAAAACACAAGATCCCTAAATTTCATAATTAAGGGTTATAATAATTTGGGAAAAAGTATAATTAGGGTTCATACCAATTTCATCAAAGAATCCCTAAAATCATAATTAGGTTTATACTAATTTGGGATAAACTTAATTTGAAGAAACATACTAAAAGAATCATAAATCTAACATACATAGATCATAATAAGATACTAACATTGTGAGAGATCATGCGAGAATGTATACTTCAATCTTAATCTGTGTTTCCTAACTTTTGTTTCTCAATCTATCTCTTTATATTTATTTCTTCTCACACACTTCCATGATAATTTATATGATGAAAAAATCCTATAGTCAAAAAAAATCCTAATCTCTTTTATAAATCAATATCTCCATTAAATTCTTTATTTTATCTTTTATTATAATTTCCATAATATAAACTTAATATAAATAATATATAAATATAATTTTAAAAAATACATATATATATATATATATATTATAATAAATTCCAAAAAAAAAATTTGGGGGAGCCATAGCTCCCCTATGTCATTCAATAGTTCCGCCAGTGCTGCCAATGATGCCTGAATTCAAAATAACTTCATTGTTATACCTTAAAATGAATGATTATAATTACAAGTCAACAAACTACACTTAGGCAACAACATAAGGAACAAAATATATTTCCTTCCCTAGTTCAAATAATATGGTGACGTATGCTTGGATGTAATCAAACTTATCGCCTTCGCCTTCATTAATGAGTTAGGGTATATGAACCCATATACATGACTCAACCCCACTTTGTTACTGATACCAAATATATACCTGAGCACAAAACATTTATTTGATATAAGTAACTAGATAAATCAATTAAATATAAAGAATGGTTCATAGGCTTACATCATTCATAATTAAATAAGGGTAATATTCAGTTCTTCTATCCTCGACACAAGCTTTAGGACGTCTTGCTTATGCAAGAACAATGATATGTCAATGTATATCCCAAATACATCAGAATCCCATGGAACCGTCATTGACTCATCAACTATGATGTCAGCAAGTTGTTGTAATGCACTAAGAGGATCATCCAAAGATAAGGGAATTTTCTTAGGTTTAGGACTTTCCTCTTGATATAACTGTTGTTACATGCAAAACAATTAACATCTAAACTTAAAAATTGAGTAGTGTATGGTGAGTTTGAGAGTTCGTACCGGGGGGGTCAAAAATAGAATCAACTAAACATATAGGTTATGCTAGGAAAGATTGAAATAGTTGTACTACAGTATATACCTTATTTGTTGCCTTAAGGACTAAAGCATTTGGTATTAGAGAAGCTGAAGGTTTCTTAGTGGTTGACTTAAACAAGTCCTTGCCGAAAGTCTTTTTGATAGAGGATTATGCAAGTATGTACCATTATAATAAATGGGGGACAAGTAAAGGTACTTGTGGTTAGCTCTAGGAAGGAGTCCCGATGTAAAGGGACTATGTGAACGAACTCACATTTGAAGAAAATATTATTGGTATCAAATTGTCCCTCATTAAAAAAGCTTATATCTTATTAGTGTTATATATGATTATTTCTCGAAATATCTATCCAAAAATAAGTAAGACGGAATACTAGCTCTATATTGATGAATAAAGAGAAATTAACTAACTAATTATGACATATAAAAAAAAAACTTTTAAAATATTTTTAATCAAATGTATAAAAATGAGAACACGAGTTCTCTTATATAAATACAATTGTTCAGTTGTGTAATATCGCTTAGATAGATCAAAATCTTAACCTTACTAATATATGAAGGTTAAACGTTTCATGCTGAACAAAAATATATGAACTAAATTTTTAAAGAAATCAAAATTACTTACACAAATTAAAAATCTAATTTTAAAAAAAATATATTCAATTTAAAAAAAAAAAAAAAGGTCTTTCTATTTCAAGATACTCAAATTACATTTTATATTTCAGAAATAACAATCAAGAAATAAAGCTAGCAAACTTGATTATCAATAATATTAATGAATGAACAACAACAATATTGTGATAATATATATAACAATCTGAAAATAATTCTTACTATTTAGAAGATTGTCTTTTAAGAATTGAAACTGTCTTAGAAGATACTTCAACCACATAAAGCACACACCTATTTACGTAACAAACTCATTCTCAAAAACATATGTTCACTTATAAAATTCTATAACTCCCAAAGCTGAGAAGACACGACAAACAACTCGAAAATGAGAAAATCCTGAGAGTTTGGATAAATTCTGAAATTGTTTCTGAGTTCTTTCGGTGCCAGCATCCAAAAACATAAGGTTGTCAAAGCCAGTGACCATTTTATCTGCATCTGTTGCGTGAATTGCTTCAGGCATTATGATCTCCATAACAATTACCTTTCCTTTTTCCGGCAAAGCTTTGTAGCAATTCTTTAAAATTTCTACACATTTTTCATTCGACCAATTGTGTAATACTGCCTACAATTATCAACAAACCATGAAAAAGTAAAGTGTTTTTGAAGTGGGAAATTCAAGTATTAGTCGAAAGACACACTTAAATAAAAATAAAAAATAAAATTAATTAATTATTGTTGGAAGTCCCACATCGAGTAAAGATAAGACCAATTTACAGTATATAAGTGAGGTGCAAACCTTTCACCTTATAAAGTCAAGTTAGAACATATCTTAACAAATTTTTTTGAACATTTTGTTTCACCCGTGAAGGAGTGTGTTACAAGTCCATTTAGTATCCTTTCGATATTAATTTGTAACTTAAAGTTGATTTTATTTAAATAAACTATTTCAGAAAAAGACTAACCTTTAATATTATAGCATCACCTTGCGGAACACTGTCAAACATGTTTCCTTCAACTTGCTTGATCCCTTCACAAGAATTTAATATTTCACTCATTATAGCTTGCAAATAAATAAACAAATGAAACAATAAATTCCATATGGTATTTTAATATAAAAAAGACTTGTTTACATTAAAATATTATGCTGGTTTTATGACTTATAAAAAATATTTTGTACAATGATTTTAATAGGTTCTATTTCATATTGATAATAATGGTTTGAGAATGAAAGATACCTGAATAAATGGGAGCATTTTGTATGACATGAGGCAGATCAAAATTAATGCCCTTTATAGAAGGATACTTGGAGATTATGATATTCAGATTTTGGCCAATACCACCACCCACATCAACTAACGAAGATATATCTTCAAATCCTTTATAAATTTCTATAATCTTTTTCATCTCGATTGTGCCAAGATTAGTTATTGCTTCATTGAAAATATTACTCAGTGTGGGATCCGAATATATGCCTTCATAAATAGGAACTCCATGAACTTTCTCGTACAACCCCTTCTCAAACTCCAAAAGTACCTCCTTATAGTTCACCCTAAAAAAGAACACACCTAGTCAAAATTTTATATATATATTAACATAAAGACAATTAAACAAAATAATTACACCAAATAACACGTCACTCAATTAATAAAAAAAATGTAAATTATAAAAACTTCATTAAAAAAATGTAAAAGTTTTAAATATTCAATAGACAAAAAAAATTTAATAAAAACTCAAATAAAAATAAGAAAAAAAATTTATGAGTAACTTAAAATTTAACTAAACAATTTTTTTTATTTATTCATCTCTCAACCAAACAAATAAAACTTTTTTAAGAAAGAAAGAGTTGTTAAAAGATATTAAAAAAAATATACTTTCACATTTTTATAGAAATTGCAGCAAATCATAGTCCATTTTAATAATATAATAATATATATCAATATTTTAAATTAAAAAAAGAAAATAATAATATAATTAAAATATTATTATTTTGAGTTGTGAAATGAAATCTTTTATTTATTTGGTTAAATACGTTTTTATCAGTTAACTTTCACTAAAACTTGAAATTTGTCTCTTTTAAAACATTATCTCTATTTAATTTTTATTTTTAGAAATATATGAATTTAGTTATTTTAATCATGAATTTAGTCTTTTTAACTAAATTTTGTTAAATTTATTTGACATTTCAAACATGTTTTTCAATTATCATTGAAGCAGAAATGTACCAAATTATATAAACAACTAAAATGATATCATGAAACACGTTTGAAACATTAAATAAACTTAATAAAATTTGATTAAAAGAATTAAATTCATGCATTTCTAAAGTTAGAGAACAAAATTAGATAAAAGTTAAAGGAAAAAAAATATTTAACTTGTTTTTCTATTTGATAGTTATCAAAATATGACCACTTTAATGTATAAGTGAGATATAATAGTGACCTTAGAAGATAGGCTTTTTATAAAGTTAGATGAGAGATAAAATTATTTACTAAAAGGTCAATAAAATAACAGTGACCTTAAAAACTTGTTTATAAAGTTAGATGGAGCTCCAATGTGTGGTGGCTGGTAGGAACTCCATAGGCAGCGAAAAATGGCATGGAGACAATTATTTAAGGCTCTTGTAACAATGGAATTTGGAGTGGTGAAAGGAGAACTAGACTAGAAACTAGGCTAATGGAAGGTGGCTAGAGGAAATGTTGTAAACCTCTAGCTTAGGTGCTCTAGAAATTTCAAGAGTGATTACAATAGCTTGAAATTTAGACTTTTATATGAAAGTAAATACACATAAGCACTCTTAGCCCTTGGATGAGAAAGGCATTTAATCTTGGTTGTGGAAGATGGCTTGGAGAAGGAACAAGGCTCATGGCCGTTGGATGATGCCTTGGAAAAGGAGGAAACATTCCTAGCCCTTGGATGCATTGGATCCATAAGGTGTAGGAAGGAACGTTGACTTCCACTTAGTCCGCCTTGGACCTTTGGTAGCTCATGGCCAAATCTCCTATTGGGCTTAGTCAAGCCCAATTTTATCAATTCAACTAGACATGGTTTGATTTATTATTCTAGAAAATAAGGACTAAACAGTGTCAATCTTATTGTTATTCTATTGCTCTTTGATACACCTCCTCAAATCTTAACATCTTCTTTAGTCCATGTGAAGAGTGTGAGAAGCCTATGTGGGTTTGGGCCATTTTGAATGAAACTCAATTGGATCTTTTTGAGCATGCTCCTTGTTATTGGACCTCTTGGTGGGCTTTGAAATTGAGATGCATGTAGGCCATGGATTGGGTCTTGAACATGATTTGGACCTAGGCGTTGACCCAAGCTATAACTCTTGTTGGAATCATGTCAGTGAGCTTAGAAGCTAGGCTTTTTCTAAAGTTAGATGAGAGATAAACTTATTTACTAAAATGTCAATAAAATATTTCAAAATATAAATCTATGTTATTCGAGTTGAAGTTATTATGTGAACTTATAGTAAGTTAGATTTTGTAAAATACAGCTATATACATTGAGCTGAAAAATTAGTATATTACTATAAAAAAATATGAATGCATTTAGGTTAAATTATGGAAGTGCGATACTTACAAGACATGGAGGATGGAAGGGTGAGTGAAAAAAGTTGACAGGGGAGCCAGAGAGCCATTGCTGTGATCTTTGACGAAGAACTTACCAAGATGAGAAAGGTGGTAGAATCTTTGAGTCTCACCATCTTGGTTTGTGCGAGTGGAACAAGTGAGAAGAGAGTGAGATGCAAGCAGAGACAGCATGCGATCAATCCTGCGACCCAATTCTGGGTGTTGTGTCGGAAGTTGAGAGGCAACATCAGATGCTGTCACACCAACTGATGTTGGAGATGCCTTTTCTATCATCTCGAACAAGTTTAGCTCAATTGCTGCATTCAAAACTGCACAATATATTGGACCAAAGCAATGCTTCATTGCAGAGATGCATGCCTTTTCCTCTTCTGCGTAATGGGAATCCATTCTACACTTTCTTTTGCTGTCTCTGCTATCTGCGTAATTCTTCTTCTCACTGCTCCTTTTTCTACCAAAAATATCACTTCTTGTCGGTATTGTTCTGTGGCTGGAAACAGATAGTCACTCTTCAACAAAAAAGTAGAACACTTGTGTCTGGATATCTCTAACACAGGTCATCCTGCACTCCCCTTTTTCCTTCTTGCACTCCAAAAAAGTTATAATCCCCAAATTACTTTTTATTATAATTATAATAAAAATGTTTATGCGGTTAAATATATTTTTATCCTTTAATTTTCAGAAATTTTAAAATTAGTTTATTTTAAAATTTTGAATTAATTTAATCTTTTATTTTTTAAAATGCATAAATTTAGTTCTTTTAACCAAATTTTGTTAAGTTTATTTGATGTTTCATACACATTTCAACATTTCAAGATTGTATTTGAGTTGTTTATACACTTTGACACATTTTTGTTTTAATGTTAAGTCAAATACTATTATGAAACACGCTTGAAATGTCAAATTTGACAAAATTTGATTAAAATGACTAAATCCACGTATTTCAAAAGATAAAAAACTAAATTGGTCTAAAATTTTAAAATAAATTAATTCCAAAATTCATTCAAAATTAAAGAATCAAAACATATTTAACCCTTATTTTTATTATTTTTTAATTAAATATTTTGAAAGCTGTTTTCGAATTTCAAAAATATTTTTCAAAATATTCGATCCAAAAAATATAAAAAAATACATTCCAAATTAAATATTTTTTATTTTGTTTTTCATAGATTTTAGATCAGGTAATATTTTCCGAAACATACATTCTAAAATATAAAAAAGAATTGAAATAAATGTTTTGAAAATCATTTCTAGATCTGAAAATACCTTTCAGAATACCTAATCTATAATGTGTTTAAAATTGTATTTCGAAATAGCCATTGCAAAAGATATTTTTAAATTTAAAATATCTTCTAAAATATCCAATATTCTAAAATATAAAAATATTTTTTTAGGAATGAGTGTTCTAGAAGACATTTATGAATCAGGGCAAATATCAACCTGATACTCGTAAGCGTAAAAAAGCTATAAATATATTATATTACATGGAGTACGATCTTATAAGTATTTTTACTCTATAATATTTCACAATCCTCCTACCAATATGAGCATGAAATCTTTATATGTGGACTTTCTTCCTTAGTGACTATTTAGATTTCAATTATACTTCACTAATTATTTCATTTACAATTTATAAATAATCAAGTTCATGAAATTAAAATTTTTTACTTTTCACTTAATGTAATTATGTATTATTCACACTTTAAGTCATCTTTTACATGTTTTTAATGTTTAATTACTCGGATGATACCCAATTTAGTATAGGTATGTCAATCTGGTACCTGTTTTTTAAAAAGTGTCAATTGCATCCCAACTTTTGAAAAAGTACTTCAATTAGGTTCTTTTTAGACAACTCTGTTAGTCAACCTGCCACGTGTCAGTCTGTAGTTTTTTTGAATTGTTATTTAATACTTTTTTCCTTTTTTTAATTCTTTTTAATTTTTTTTAAATTTTTTGAAAATAAAAATAAAAATGCCACCTGTCAGGTTCCGTGTGTGACACGTGGCATTGCAATGCCACGTGTTAGTGTCACTATCAAATGTCATTGTGTTGATTTTGATTTAGTCCACATATATATTTTTTTGTTTCAATTTAGTATCTACTTATGTGTATCTGAATCAATCTTGACCTATTTTTTTTAATAATTAAAATCCATTTTATATACGTCATACTTTTGGAAAATAAATAATCAATTAAAAACTTATTATATTTGTCATTAAAATGGAAGATTTACTAAAACTTAATGGTCTACTTTTATAATTTAAAAATGATTCATACAATATAAAGTTTTGGTAATAATAAATATATAAGTAAACATCGAATTATTTCTATATATAAAATATAAAACTTCAAAAGGCAGCCAAAATATATTAGAATCTGCGAGTCAATCTAGTTCATCACAGATTTGAATCAGATTAAATTAAATTTTTTTACAAATTTTAATATAGGTTGATTTTTATCTAGAATCTTAATTAAAAATATAATTTTCAAAAAATTTCTAGTTATTAATAGATTAAGTTGAAAAATCAGTTCAGAAAAAAGACTTCCATGACAACAAACTTTGAAGACGATACATGTCTAAATTTCAACATTTTTATCAGTACAGAAATAATGGACTACTAAAATAGCACGTGAACAAGGAACTTGTTGATGTGTATAGTTTTGGAACTATATTATAAAAAAAAAAATTAATATAGGTTAAAATTAGTTTATATATAAATTAAAAATAAAATTTTAGAAAATTGACATAGAAAATTGATAAAAATAATTAATCAAGTTAATCTATTTAATTATTTATTTTTAAATTGATTTATGAGAAGTTGATAAAAAAAATATTCATAAATTAAAAACATATTAGTAGATGCCGGTCAAAAGAAGTTTATATATAATGCTACTCATTCTTCTTTTCTCCTTTAAAAGTTCAAACTTTGACACTCTCAACGAGAATTATTTATTGTAATATTTTTGAAAAAAAATGGTTTTCCTTTAGAATGGTATTCTTTGTGAGCATTTGTTCAAAGACAAATATGTACTATTGTGTGGTTTAGAAGAATTGGTCTAACCCTTTAAACAAGATTTTATTTGTTTTGCCAATTTATTTTAAACAAACAACCGATCGATATAATTAATATGATCAACTAAATTTGGATAATTTTTTCTTACAATAGATTTGAAATGATATTTTTTAAGTGTATTTTCATTTTTTCATTTTTTATTTTTCTATATTCTAAAATCATCTTTTACCGTTCATGTTATTAGATAAAATTGCTAAAATTTAGTTATCAAAATATCATTAGTCTAACAAACATAGTTCACAAAAAAAATACAATTTTAATATTCAATCAAAATGATTTTTTTTATCTTTTACACCTAAATTTAAAAGTTAATCTCAAACTAAATTAAATATGACTATTAATTAAAATTAAACTACATTATTTTTTATAAAAAATTAAGAAACACCCACAACATTGAATATTACACTGTTTTATAAAATATTAGCGTAACATCCATGACTTAAAATAATGATATTAGAATAGTATACACAAGATTTTTCTTTTATATCTATTTATCTTTGTGTGAATAGTATAAATGTATGCTACTTTCCATTCAACCCTCACACAATGCACCAATTTTTTATCTGAATAATAATACACATAAGCTTTGGCTTCGTATACCTTTTTTCTTTCAAACTAAAATGGCTTACTTTAAGAAGCTTATTATCTTAAACATGGTTATGGTATCAATATTTGCGATACTCTTATCAATGAATCTGTCAGCAGCAAGGGTACCCCAATCTCATCACAAACCATGTAAGTAACATACAATTCCTACAATAAATTGTTTAAGATCTTTTGAAATTGAACCAGTTTATGTTTCTGATTCAAGTTCCAACAATTCTTTTCTTCTTTCTCTCAAGTTCTTTTATTTTATTTTAGTTCAGTTTTTGTATAATAATTTTGATTAAGTTCCAATATTTTTATTTTTTTTGGAACCATGAAGATGGACGCTTCCTTCTGAAAGCAGATGATCCACGAGACCATAATTATTATGCTCATCATCCATGAGAAGTCAGAGAGACAGTGCAGTCTTCTGGGTTTGAAGGAAAACTTTGCACTGCATAAGCATATGGATATAATAATTGCATATATCTATTAATAACGGTTGAAAATAGTTCAAGTGTAAGTCAAAGTCTCATATTAGATAAAATAAATGGACGGAGAAGGGTGAGGGGTTAAAGGTCAGGTTGGGGGTTCGATTCCCACTGGCAACAACCCACCCAGTATAAATGGACGGAGAAGGGTGAGGGGTTGGGGTGCATCGGGCTGTAGTAACCTGACATGCTCTGGGCATGGTGCGCCAGGGATGTTACACCTGATTGATACACTTTTTTCAAAAATAGAGATGCAATTGACATTTTTTTTTTCACAAGTACCAAATTGACACACTCTTACCAAAGTGGGTACCATCCGAGTAATTAAACCTACGTATATTTTTTAGTTTAATAAGATTACTAAGACAAGATAACAAGAATTGACATTATATATTCATCTTCACTACGAGTGATATTGCACAATAATAAAGAAACATTTCAAAAACCTTTAAAAAAAAACAATTTAATATGGCTCGAATGTCACAATATAAACATTTTATGTCTTTTTAATACTACTCTCACTTTCATCTTGAATACATAAATTAATCCTATTAAACATAAAATCCAATCTTAAGAAAATAGTTTTGTTTAATGTGAGTTCTCTACATAGAAACAAAATTGATGTATTCCTTTAAATGAATGTAGTGAATATATTATTTATCCATTGTTTTTTTATATATTATTTTCATCAAAAATTACAAAATTCTAAAAAATTACACATGTTTTATTTATTTTGAAGTCGTATTTCTAAAGTACAACTTTTCTGTTTATGTATTTTTTTTTTTCTTTTAAACTGCCTATATCAGTAAATTTAATAAAAAAACACCACTTTTGTAATTAATCCTCCAACATAATCTGGTTCTAATATTGAACATATAGTCAAAAGCAAACTTTTATGATATTGAATTATAATTATATGTAGTCTTTTTCTTTCTATTTACGTGTAACTTATAAAATAATATTAATTTTTATTATTATTATTATTATTATATTTTTTGTGTTTTGAGATACGTAAGATCGACTAGAGATAAAACAAATTTATAATATATAAATGGATATAAACTTTACATTTCAAATTGATTTTGTAGAGTTAAGATAGACTTAAAAAGTTCAATTTTTAATATAATATCATAATCATAAGTTTGAGTCTATCTCGGTGAAATTTGTTGTTTGTTGAGCTTATTATGTCACTCATTCGAAGACTTGTTATTTGTTGATTTTATTATGCAATCCGTTATCAGATCGTTATCAGACTACCCATTAATGTTTAGTCTCACACCTGAAATATATATACCTCGATGTGAAGGGAATGTGTTGGAGATCCCACAACTACTAGAAATAGGATGAGTTTACAACATATATAAATTGATTCAAACCTCTTCTTATAAATCAATTTTATATGATTAAGATAAGCCTTATAAAGTACATTTCTTAAGATATTTTAAAAATAAAATGGTTGAACTTATATACTTTTTAAAGAATCTTGTTTATAAGTTATTAATAGATTAAGTTGAAAAAGCATTGGGAAAAGACTTCCATGACACCAAACTTTGAAGAGGACAAGTGTCTAAATTTCAACTACGGATATATCTTATGGAATTTGTGGTCCATAGTTGCATATGAACATTTTCCATCAACATTTAATTATGAGTACAAAAATAATGGACTAGTAAAATGCACAGAACTTGTTGATGTGCCTTTTTTGACCTATATTATGAAAATAGTAAGGTTAATAGAGGTTAAAAATATAGTTTATTTATTAATTAAAAATAAAATTTTAGAAATTTTATATGAAAAAAGTACTTACGTATTAAATAAGCTAATTTATTTATTTGTTTTTAAGGAAGGTCAAGAGAACTTGATAAAAAAATATTCACAACTTAACCTGATCTATTACCATCCTTAATCACTCCTATTTGGGAATTATGCAACTCTTTGAAGATAAACATCTTTATGACAAATCATGTTAGTTTGATATGATTTCAGTATAAAGAATTTGTGTTACTTTGACATGACTTTTCACTTTTTTTCTTTAATGCACAACTTCAATATAATTTGAATTGAGCTGAAGTTGTGTAGGGGTAACACAACTTTAGTTATTTATACAATTAATTTTCTACAAATCATTAAAAATAGTTAAAATTTGATTTTTGCCTTAAATTTTGTTGTGATAACTTGTTTTGATATATATTTCATAGAATAATAATTACATTTGATAGAACGGTCCTATATTTTACGATACAAAAATTTGGTGGAGAAAAACTTTAAACATTTATAACTTTTGATAGGGAGGTCAGATTGAGATGATTTATATATAAAAGTTGCACGAAATTTTGCAATGGATACATCGGTCAATGCTTAAAGGAGATTAAAAATCTAAAATATTAAAAAAATACATCATTTACTTTTTTTATTATTGTACTATTTTTTATCTATTTTTTACATTTAATTCTTATAATAAAGGATAATTGTTTACACAGAGAACAAGTAAATCAGAAACACATTCTCCTCCGTTAGAGAAAAAAAAATCTTAAATTATTCTAAATTACTTTTAAAAAAATCGGATAGTTATTCTCCCAAACTAGAAATATAAAGTTAAAAAAAAATAAAATTAGTTCTATTGATAGGTTTATATATATTTTTTGTATACAAAAATTTTTAACTCACAATTAAATTATTTTCGACAATAAAAAAATATATTTAGACTTATAATGATTTAGGAGCATCAAACATTATATTGTTTTATAAAGATTCAGACAAATGAAAGACAGAATTAACTATTAACTTTGAAATTTGAGGTAAAAGTAAAATTGTTGGCTGAAAGCTAACTCATATTTAAAGTTCTTTATTGTAAAGAAAAAAAAGTACATCTTTTAAATAAGAAAGGTAACTTCCCCCGAAAACTAGATTTTATATTTAAAGTCACATCACATCAGTCCTTCCACAATAATGAATGAAATTAATGTAATGTTTGTATTCATAAAATTGACAGGTTCTGAAATACCATACACAAGATTTTTCTTACCATTATTATTATTATTATATATATCTCTACTTCCCATCCTATATTCTCACATATTTGAAATTTTTTTTCCTTCTAAGATGGGTTATTATGAGAAGGTTTTGATGAAGATGATTTTTCTATTTCTGATTCTCTTATCAATGAATATGGCAACAGCAAGGGTACCCCTTTGGATTTCAGACCCTCACAAACCAAGTAAGTCACCTACCATCAAATTATTAATCTTTCAAACAACCATTTTTGCATTCATTAAGAGTATGAATTTAAATTCATTTTTTTCATCTACTTTTCCATCGAAGATGAAGATGCTTGAGATTAAAAATAAGAATATTTTTAAGAGAAATGCTAAAAATTATTTATATTTAAAACTTTGATTATTTTTTACCATAAAAAACCTTTGATTTTATTATTTATATTTCTTTGGTATCAATATTTAATTTATGTGGATTAGTGATTATTCATTTTCAATATTTTTTTTTTGGGTACCATGAAGATGAACGGTTCCTTGGAGGTGGTGATCCCATAGGCCACAACTTTCCTCGTCGTCCTCCAAGTCCATGAAAAAAAGTTATATAATATTGTATTGTTTTGGTTTTCATCGTTCCCACAAATTATATTTATGCTTTACTCTTATTTATAATTAATAATCATATTGTACAATATAATGCAATTATGGTTCTGATGGATTAGATCTACTCCGCTGTTAATATGTGATGTATCATCTTAAATTTCAAATTTTAAAAACATTAACTAATTTATTTAAATCAATATATATATATATATATATATATATATATATATATATATATATAAAAATAAAATTAATATGAATTTTAATTTTAATTTAATAAAATAATATAACATGATAAAATAAATGTGAGAATATAAGTTTGCTTGTTATAATAAATTCAACGGGTACCTCCTTTTCGTTTTATCTATTAGTGACAAAAACATAAGCTTTGTTTAGTATGTATATGTAAATTTGCAATTTCGATGATATTTTATTTTAATAGGTTAAACTTAATATTTTAATTAATTTTAATTTTAATATATTAAACAATATATATATATATATATATATATATACATTAAATTTATTTTTTACTTGTGACTTTATTTATTATATTTATAACCATATATAATATGTATCCATATATAATAGTGCTAATTATAGGAGTAAAAGATAAATAAAAATATGTATAGAAAGTTATTTTTGGCACAAATGGTAATTTTCTTTACTTCTTTTTATTTTTCACACGAGTTCTATGTTGTAATTTTTAAAACATTATAATTAAAAGTGGTCCATTCGAGATAACTAATCTTAAAACAAGAGATTAATTACATTTGAATATTAGTATTGGATCTAAGACCTAAGATATGAAATCTTAATTTTGTTTTAGTTTGTTGGACAAGATCTATTACCCTCAGGTAATAAAGTGGATGATAAATATTTCTAAAAGTTCATACATATAGGTTAAATATATTTTAAGTTTTTTAACTTACATGTAAAATTAGAATTTGTCACTATCAAATTTTGATACATTTTATTCTCCAAATTTTGAAAATTAGTGAATATAATTCTTTTAACATAATAGTGTTAATATTGTTAGGCTTGTTAAAAGGTATTTTAGATTGACAATTAAACTTAAACTTTTCAAAATAGTGTAAACAATTCAAACAATTACCATCTTAAAACGTATTTGATATGTCAAAAAAATTTAATGCACTTGAGTTAAGATGACTATATCCATTCATTTCTTATATTTAGGGACTAAAATACATCAAAATTTGAGATGCAGACGAATTTCAATTTCTCATCAGCTAAAAACATATGTTATCCATAAATATAGTATAAATATAGTATCATCACTATAGAATACAACATATATTCAATGTTTCTAACTTAAATATTTTTTCAATCTTTGTAAGAAAAAAATATAAATAAAAAATAATTTGTATAGACTAATAAAAATAAACTAATTATATATATATATATATATATATATATATATATATATATATATAAAAAAACTCCATAAATAATTATATTTTGTATAAACACGTATTAATCAATTGTCTTAATTGTCACAAGTTAAGAATAAATATTATTCAAAATTTAGTTTCTCACACTTTTTTTCTGAAAGGATTTATAAAAGTTTACAAAGTCATTTGAAAATGGTTAAAAAGTCCTTGTATTTTAAAATTTGAAAATAATAAAATTTCGTTTTTTTGACTTTGAACAAAACCAAATGAAAAAGAAAGTTAAGTCATTTCTGAGTGAGTCAGTATTAGGTAACATGTAACACATGGCTTTTATTGTCAAACATTGCAGGCGAGTATCCCAATAATGGAGTCAATTATTGCAACAAAAACCAAACCTACCCAACTCATATTCTTATTAAAATCAATGTAAAAATTTATGTACTGATATACACTACATAATATCATATTTTATGTATTATAATTTTTCATTTTAATAATAAATATTTAAACAAATACAAATAAATTTATTATCTAACAGGACAAAAATAAGATGCAATTTTATATCCATTATATGTTAAAAATATATATGAAATATAATCAAAATTACCTTCCTAGAGTCTTTCTTCAATCCCTTATCCAATGTCTATTTTCATGCATGAATACTTTATAAATTTACTCTCCTCTGCTTTATAGTGCACGTCTAAATATTATCTTTCTACGATAAATATTTTATCAATTTCAGTAACATCAATCTTAAAATTGATATTAAGGATAAAATAATAAACTATTATAAATGAACTAAATAAATTGCTTATATTGTTTTTAGTAAATATTTTCCGTAATTAAACTTTCCTATCCACTCTCTTATTTACCCCAAATTTAGTGCATGATTGTTAACATGCATAGCTCTATATTACATTACATTATAATGCATATTCACACCATCTTCGCATGAAATTATATTAAAAGTAAGAAAAAGTTATAATTTATTTAAATTGTTGGAAATTTATTAAAGATAAAACTAATTCATAATATATAAAATAAGTATAAATATTATTTTACAAATTTGTAAGGTTGAGTTAAATTTGAAGTCAACACCTTAACAAATTATTAATATTTATCCTATGGTTTTTCAACCTATCATCATGAAATACTTTATGAATTATTTTTCTAACTTCTCACATAATCACATTCATTTGATTCACTTAGAAATTAGAATAGAATACTAAAACTTGACCTCCATTTATTTTATAAATAATATATTAATTTAAAAACATATATTGATTCGAGTAGCAGTATAGAGTTAGACAGGAGAAGAAAATTATTTAATGACTAAAGTTTTATAGAATAATAGACTTAAAAAGTTAATGTCGGTAGCCTTTTTATTAAGTCAAGGTCTTTGCAAAATGTTAAAAGATGAATAAGGACATTTTTGTAGCTTTTGTTTACAAGTCTTCCTCTTTGTCGTTTTCACAAGCAGACACACACACATCATTTCCATTAATTAATAATGAATAATAAATAATTAATTTTTAAGTCTTTTACAATTGTTCTATTTATAATAAATTATTGCTTTTATAAGATAAATAAAATTTAAAATGATAATAAAGAAATAATATGAAATATTTTGTTAATTGTTTTCACTTTTTAAAATTTATACGAATTGATGCACAAATTCACTTATGCAGAACAAATTAAAAATACAAACATATAAGTGAGGAATCTTAAACAAATTTTTGTGGAGAGTCAAAATAATATACTCAAAAATTTATATATTTAATATTATTATCACTAATTCAATGAAAATGAATACACAATTTAGTATAGATATAACTATAAAAAAAGTATACATATTTAAAATATTGTCCATCATTTTTTCATATTTTTAACTCATTAAAAATTGAATCATTTAACTAAATCTTTCAACTAATTTTTTCAATGTAAATAATCATATTATCTGCAAAATATTCATCTTCCATTTTATTAAGGTGGATAAATTGATTCAAAAGTTTTCACAAGTTTCCATTTCATTTATGCGATGAGCAACTATATTGTGTAGTTTTCATCTTCACCGATAGTTTCTCTTTTATCAATTTTAAAAATGAATTTATTCTTTTATTTTTCATCAATATACCTATTTAAAAAAGAAGTTTAAGACTAAAAAGTAATTTATAATAATCTAATAAAAAATTAAGAGACATAATTACTAAAAAAACTATGATAATCAAGTCACAATTAAAAATCGGTTCTGAAAACTCGCATAATACTTTATTTGTTATTCTGTATTCATAAAAAATAAATATACAAAAGGGTCATGATATAAAAAAATATTGTTCAATATTAAACAAATATTCCACTATCAAGTGAGACAAGAGAGAATTAGGTTTTTTTCTCTAAGAATGGAAAAGAAAATATGAAAAATGAGGACATAAATAATGAGATTTTTTTTTTCTTCACTAACAAAAGAAAACATATAAATGTGAGAGATGAGTACAACATGTGAGAAACTAACAAAACCAATTCATCTTATACCCCTTCCTTCAGCATGACAATTGGTTGATATTTATATAAAACTTCTTACACCATAATCATTTAAATCCATATTTTACGAACTAGGGATTATTAACATACATTCTTCAGTTTGAGGGGACTAATACACGTAGACAAATTGATTTCAAAATCAGTTTCTAATTATTTTGACTTTCCTTACAGTGTCACTACCTTATTTTTAGTCTTAATATTGTCAATCTATTTCAATCTAGTTTTATTAACTTGGATGTGTATTTTATATATATATATATATATATATATATATATATATATATATATATATATATATATATATATATATTATTTTTTTTATTTATCATATATA
>Ga0214544_1003875_pt1 | contig 30497 bp, 16 predicted proteins | sample CNSS3metaG_FD_160074 | JGI IMG/M metagenome (GOLD analysis project Ga0214544, IMG submission 160074) | Root nodule microbial communities from cowpea collected in UCLA plant growth center, Los Angeles, California, USA - CNSS3 | ecosystem: Host-associated > Plants > Roots > Nodule | place: USA...
ATATATATATATATATATATATATATATATATATATATACATATATATATATATATATATATATATATAAATCATCCACAGATACATGAAAGTTCAGTGGTTACATCTAACTCCAAAAAAAAAAGGGTTTAGCTCTCCATTATCATTGTAACATCCCTGACAGGGATGTTACAATCATGGAGCGCCCAAGCTTACAAAATGGAATTGGAAGAGGGAGGAGATACAAAGAGGAAGAAGGGATAGTTCTCACTAGCCCAAGCAAACCTCCAAGCGCTCCAAAATGTGTTGCTCGACCTCCAAAACGTCTAAGATGATTTTCCCCTTACAAAAACAGAAGAAAAAAGGGCCAACTTGCCACATCAGCGAAAGTGGCGCTTGGCGGAAGCCTCCCATCGCCAGGCGTAAGCAAAGAAGGAGAAAGTGAAATCATGCAGGAGTCGCCCCCAGGTGCCGCCAGGCGGTGTGCCCCTGGAGCTCTCTAGCTCCTGGCGCTGAACGTTGTCCGTTAGGCGTTGACTGCCTGGAAGTGGCCTAGCGCCTGGCCCTGGCCCTAAACTACCCAACACTACATGTTGCTTTCTTTTTATGACATTTTTTATCTTCTCCTTGCTATTATGGGTCACTCATTTGTCTGGGTTTTTGGAACAAAGCTTCTAATCTATAAATAGACAAAAAAATGGAGATTAGTGGTATATTTAGATCAATGTAACCCAAAATGTATTTATTTACAAAAGTAAGGTAAAATTGAGGATTAAATAGATTAAAAGTCATAGAAGAGTTGATTTTGTTAATAAAATGTAACTTAGATAATGGTAAAAAATTAACATTATCAATAGTCTTGTGGGTGAAATGGCACAATTATTAGTTTGGAATATGTAAGAACAAATGAAATAAATCACACCACTATTCGTACATAAGTCTCACACCTTTTCTCTTTCATCCACACAACTCCTCTCGATTTTCTAAATACCCACTCATTCATTCACCATAAATAAATAAAAAATCTTCTCTTTTTTGAAACTACTTCCTAAACTTTTCCCTATCACGGAGAAACAATGCAAGACTACACTAAATTTCTCATTCGCACATTGTCAAACACAAACCACACACCCTTAAAAAAATGGTAATCACAATACCTTCAAACAATAATTTCGAAACATGAAAAACAACATTCAGATTCATGGTTGATCATCATAACCCCAAAAGAAACAAAAGAAAAATGAGGGTTTAGGGGACATAATGCTTACCCAAACTGATACATCACAACGACACAACTCGTAAACCAGTCTTCGAAACTCGAAGCTGCGACCTACTACGGCAAAACATGAATCCTCTATTCAAGACTGTGTTGCGCGAAGAAGACTAAAAGTTGGAGCGGGAAAGGTTGAACTTTCATGAATAAAAATGAGATAAAAGAGTGGAATGCGAAAAGATGGGAGGCAGCAAAGTGCAAGGAGTAAGAGAAAGTTGTGCAACTTTCATGAATAAAATAATACACCGTGTTTGCTATAATACAACTTTCAGCTTTTCTTTAATAAAATAATATTTCCATTTTATGTTCCCTTTTGCGTCAGACAAACCCTTATACCCAAATTAATAGTAACGTGGGTTGAGCCCACGCTATACCATCCCTAATATAATGCATTTCTTATACAATGACACGTGGTTTAATAATGAATTTTTTGAAATTTAATTTACATGTGCGACTTATTATGTAGGTCATTAAAAAAACTACACGTGGTGCACTTTTTTTTTCATCCGCACTTTTTTCTTCTATTATTTTAAAATTTTAAATAATATTTTAGAGTGGGTTAAAGGTGTGTTAGGCCCATGCTAACTTTTTTGTATTTTATTTTTTTCTTTTGCTTCTTTATAAACCATGTTAATGGAATGCTATTTGCTTCCTACACCATGCCAAACTAATATATGAAAGTTATTTTCATGTTTTCTTGTAGTGATACGTCATTAGTGTACTTCGTAAAACATGTTACTTATACCACTATTCATGGACCTTACGTGGTTTGACTTTGATCCAAAACACTAATTACCTTATAATTGGATTAATGCAAATAATCTTGGGTTTAATTGTTCTTAATAGGAGTGGTCTCATCTTGGTTAGTTGGTGTAAATCGAATGCATATCATCCTAGAGGATCGACATGTATTTGTCCAAGCTGAGTATCTTGAAAGGCGAAGGAGTGTGCTGAACTTATACAGTCCAATAAAATATATCATAACTCACACGATGTAGTTATTAGTTTAGGCACACATTTTAAAACGATATTTTAGTAATTGATTGAATCGTAGTCGAATGACGACATGCATTAAAATTATTATTCTAACTACTTTAATTAAATAAGACTACCAGTAAATCAATGACCCACATTATTTTCATATAAACGTAAGATACAAATAATGTAAGTAAATTTGGTCAAAATGAATTTATCTTTATGAACCAACGTAAATAACGCTTTCCATTAAAAATATACAACTTTTATTTAATAAATTATGTTTCCACAGTTTATGAATTCCCAATCTCCATGCTCAAGGAATGGTCAATTTGTATATTAAACGATATAGCCCATCGAAACTCTAAAAGACCATGAAGAACAATTTGTTTAATTATTTTTTATTTTATCCTTTCGCTTTGGACGTGCTGCTAAATGATTTAACGAAGGCTATATTATATCACTATAATTTATGGTGATAATTTTTAAAGATAGTGTTCAAAGTTTCTTCCAAAAGCATTGTCCATGAATTACGCTACCGAAGCTATAATTTAGTACACGTCTCAATTTTTGACTTTGAGCAAATTGCCATAGCTAATAATATTATGCCGTTCCAAGGGTAGTCCATTATCTTAAGAAGTTTTATGTTAATTGTTCACGTACAAGATTATACAAAGATTTTACACTATTTTGTATTGTTCTATTAATACTCTCTTCGGTTAATATGTTGGACGACTTTTTAGTAATATTGTGATTTGATTCTTCTTATCCACCGACTAAATATTTAACTTGATAAATTCTTCTGCACAAAAATTAAAACATATATGTCGTTAAATAAATTTTTATCGTTTTTTTATCGGTAAAGAAATATATTGATTGCGGAGCACTTAGGATGCTCCAACTCTTATACATATCCCAACACAGTCAAACAAATCTTTGCTAATCTTGAAATCAATATTCACAAAAAAAACTCAACTTGATACTCTATGAATATAGCCAGAGTGAATTCATGGAATTATTGCTTCATTCTATGCTATTCAAAAATAACTTGTTAATACAATGTAGGGGCCTCTAGCCCCATTGTGTAAAAGTCATCAACATGAACTCAACTGTAAAATGCGTTTGCTAAGACCACCTGTAAGCAAAAAACAAGCCACTCTAGACCCTAAAGTCTAGGTTATAGATCTAATAGTTATGTATAGATAATCTTATATATTACTCCTATCACAGGCAAAGATGTTGTGACAAGTTCCTAGCATATGGATCTTAAACAAAGTATGAGACATATGTGAGTGTAAAATGATTAAGTATCGATTTAGATTGTATTGATGTTAATCTTATTCATTTAGAGGAATTTAAAGATTGTAAACTATATAATCAAATATACAAAGTAATATTAAATCAAATTGTGAGACTTATGCATAAAAAAACTCATTTCAATTCATTTATCAAACTCATCATTTCGTTGCTTCTTTAACTTCTAAGACATGAGAGAATTATAAAGATAAATGATGTAGCCTTTAAAAAATCGACAAGAATTTGGACATTTTGATTCAATCTGGATCACTGAAAGCTTTAAATTGAACTTTATTAACAAGAAAAATTCCTCATCCAATAACTTGTTTGAGATACTAAAGGATGCAAAAAGAAGCCTAATGATTCCAAGTAGTAGGAGCTGCAACAAATTAATTAAGATGATGAACAACATGAGTTATGTAGACAAGTTTTTCTATGAGTCTTTTATAAAATAAAAAATAAAAAATTATTCAATAGTGCTAGAATCGATACGTAGAGTAAAAACTGATGTAGAGATAAGCATTCTTGCTTCACTATTGAGAACAAGGGTGTATTTTCTCAAACGCGAGTGTATTCCATTCTTGTTCTTGTCACCTCAAAACCAAGTAAATAAACAAGTAAATATGTTAAATCTCCTAGATTTTTCATTTTAAAAGTTTGATAAAGAAAAAAAAGTAATGTTATTGCAGAAATGTCATTTCCTATCATAATTACATCATCAACATAAACTAATAAGGCTGTTATTTTTTAGCCAAAAATTTTTAGAAATAAATCAACATAGGCTTTATTGAACTTATGTGTGAAAAGAAAATAAAAAACGTTGCATATCATTGTCTACTACCATAATTAAAACCATAAAGAGACTTATGTAAATGTCAAACTTGATTTTTTGTTATGTTTCAAACCTAAGGAAAATTTCATGTAAATCTCCACATAGAAAAACATTATTAACATCCAATTGTTAAAAATTTATATATATATATATATATATATATATATATATATATATATATATATATAAAAGAATTGTTGAAGAGACCCCTGATTCAATTATTAAGCTCAACGTAAGCTGGCGTGCAGCATAATCGAATCATAAGCGTTTTCTAATCTCTTGTTTCGATAGTAGAGTGATCGTTACTCTCCCAATGGCCAGGAAATGTAACATATCCAAACGTTGAAAAATACATTTCCTCTTATTTTATTTTATTTTTTTATCAATTTAATGAGGCATACGAATGAATTTATTTATTTTTATAATAATTATTTTGAAAAATATATTTAATGTTTTTGTTAGTTAATATTGTAAAAGTGTGTGCACTAATAATATGTGTAAATTTAACTATATATCAAGATGGAAATGAAAATATAAGATAAAAAAAAATTAAACCAATTAGAATTGAACAACATCGATAAATAGATATGATATAAAATTCAATTGTAAATATCTGTCTAGCAATATTTCAATTCCGATAGTAAAAGTTTTCCTTTTATAAGCTTTTGTGTATATGTCATAGATATGAAGCAATTATAATGCTTTTTAGTCTTTTATGTAATATAAAATGTGGAAAAATACTTTGAATATGAGATAAATCATTTTAGGAGAAAAATATCTACTTTATATACTAATATAATGTAAATAATAAATAAGTAGAATAAAAAATGTGAAACGAAATGTTTTAAAAACAATAAGTACAATTAGCAGTTTTTGGACTTTTAAATTTTAATAGAATACATCTTTTTAATGAATTAGCGAACAAGAAATTTAAAAAAAAAAAATTATATTTTTCATTAAGCGAACAAGAAAAAAAAAAAGTGTTTACATATTTTTAATTAATTACCCAACACAAAAGAAAAAAGGAAGTGTTTATACATTTTCTGAATTTTATGAAAAGTCTAGAGAATTATCATATCTTAACATATATTTTTGTTTTTTCCAAAAGTATAAATAATGTACAAAACACGATAAAATATTAAATATGAAGATTTCTTATTGAGAAAAATTGTAGAGGATTCTGTTCGAAATTAACCCAATATTAGCTTAGTTTGTTGCTTCTAAAAGTTAACTCTTAAAGAATAACTCCTATATAACAAATCATTTGAACATATAGAACTAGTTGATTCATAGGAGCTGATAAACAAAACCATTTCCAAAATTAACACAAAATTCAATTCAGACTATAGTAGACATATAAGTAGAGGCATCACATATCACCCTACGAGCAGAGTTCCTACCTAGTTAAGTAAAAGACTATAAAACAAAGAACACAACCTTTTTCTTATCGAAATAACCTAGATTAAGAAAACAGTGTAGGGTCTGCAAGGATAACAAAGCCAGTTAATAGCTGCTGCAATTGGTAGGAGCAAAGGAAACTTTTTTCTCTCCAAGGTCATACTCCACTTGAAAATTAATCTGTGCCCAGTTTCCAAAGATAGAAATACCAGTGGTGGGAACCACTGTCATGCAAATCATGTTGTTGTCCAAGGCAATGAACAAGTTGTTAGGGTTTAGCACAACATCAGCTCCAGTGAAATGAAACACAAATTCAGGGAAATTCATGCTGGAAGGGTTGCTGACACAAAACTCAAATGGGTTTGGAGCATCTTCAGCAGCCTCCACATTAAATGCTTCCTTAACAGAACTTATGAAATCAGCATAGATTCTCTGTTCAAGATGTGTCAGTATTGGCACTGAATCAATGATTATGTTGCCACCAGATTGACCAGTCAACATCTTTTTTTGACCAACAGTTATACCCTCAAGGTTGAGGAGATAATAAGAGGGCAAAGAAGGGTTGATTATGAAGGGAGTGGACACAACCCCATTTGTTGGAGCTTGATTTGGATTGCTCCCAAATCTCAATTTCCCAGTGGAGGTTGAACTGAAGGGAACCATGCAATAGGAAAATTTGTGGCCAATTTGGTCACCAAGTTGTGAGGCAAGTGACAATGGGCCTGGGCCAAGGCCCACAATGCCATTGGCCTTGCTGCTTATCTCAAAGGTGAAATTGCTGTAAAAGGCACATCCGAAAACTGATTCTGGAAAGGTTGCAGCTTGGCCCATACCCGTTGACCCAAAACTAACAGTGTCAGAGCTCAATTTCCCAATGGTGATTGAACTCTCGCCATATTGTTGAAGGTAAATGCATTGCTTAGAGTTCCCACAATCACGTTGGTTTTGGGGGATGAGTGTGCATGCTTGTGAATCACATGCAACGTCCATGTACGTGGAAGATTGAGTTGGATCATACAGAGGTGCATCTTGGGGGTAACATGTTTTACAAGGGGAACATTGGACCCAAGAGAGATCACTCCCTGTGTCAAAAATTGCAAGCCTTTCAACTTGTGGGGTGCCTAAGGAGAATCTCATGAGGTATTCACCATGGTCAGGAACAGGAGTTATGGCACTTTCAGCAGAGGAAGATGAGGAGGAGGAGGAGGAAGGTGGTGAAGGTGAAGATGGTGATGGTGGTGATGGTGGTGAAGATTCATTTTGACCTATGAAGTCAAGTAGTTTTGATCTTGCAATGGATCGCATTGCAGCACCTTTCACTAGCTCGGTTTGAGTCATTTTGGAGTTGTACAGAGGGGACATGGGAGAGTGGCGTGGGATGAGATCAATGCTAAAACCCATTAGGGTTTTGCTAGCATCAACCAACAACACACTACAAAATGAAAAGATTAACGTTGTGACCACAAAGGGATGCATAATGTCTGCGAACTGAAAGAGGAAAATGATTGATAGAGCAAGAAAGTGGGAAATGGATGGTGGGGAAGAGTACCTTGTAGTGCTTCTATTTATAGTTTTTGAGTTGTATCTATCAAGAAAGCTTTTTCTGTTTCGAAGTGACAAGATAGTTTTATAGTTTAATGAAACAAAATTTTGATTCGTGCAATATTGTTGAGTTACATTTTACGGTGACTTTTTAAATGTGTTCACTAGTTAGTTTGTCTTGTTCTTGTCTCGTTGTGTGGACGGCACCGAGCGGTGAGATTCTTCGATTTCGGTGTTAGGTCTTGTAAAAACAAAGTTGTGAGAATTGAAGTAAATAAAAGAGAATTTTGATATCAAATTCAAAGAAAAGGGTGTATCATGAAATTTTTTTTAGTATAGCAAACAGAAATTTACTTTAATGAGGAGTTAATAAAACTGCCTGAAGAAATTTTCTACAGTGATTTAATTACGAATTATTGGATATATTTGGATCAATTTTTCTATGAACAGTTCTATAAGTAAAAAAGAAAAGAAGAAAGGAGATGGGTTTCTTTATAATCTACAAAAATTAGTTTATAAATTAATTAAAGTAAGAATTTAAGAAACTTATACTAGAAAATTCAAAAAATATTTATAAATAAGCATGTACATGTTCAAAAAATACTTGTTATGCCATATATAATTTTATTAATTTTTACTATAGTAAAAATCAAATTATAGTTTTTTTTTTCTTAATATCATTTTGCTTTTACACTAACTACGTATCTCATTGCATAAAGTTAATTATATATGTAAGGCCCAATTATTTTTTCCCCAATATTTTAAAGTTGTCTTAAACCAGTTGGGCCTAAAGGCTGGCCCATAGGGTGCCAAGGCCCCTAAAGCATCCAAGGTCTCAGGGTGCCAAGGCCCCTAAAGCATCCAAGGTCTCTCATTCAACTCTCACTTTGCAAAACAGCCCCTTCTCATATGCTTTTTGTTCCTTTCACAAGCTCTACTAGGGTTTGGTTCCTAGTCCTCTTCCAGCTAGCTCAAATCTATTTTCTACTCCATGTTAGTCAATTCGCAGCTCATGCTCTTTTCCCTTCAACTTATTCTCATGGTTCCAACTAGGATTCGTACTAATAAACCCATTTAAATTTGTTCCGCTATACTTTTCCATCTCTTTAGTCTATTCCAGGAGTTGTTGTGCTCCGCAGTTGGTGTCAAAGTCCTTTGTTCACCCTTTCTAGGTAAGGGAAGTTAGAGTTCTTTAAGTTTTGTAGTATATTGCTTGTTTGATTGGTGAATCGTGTTTCAAATGTTTGGTTGATGTTGTGCTTGCATGAAATCTGAGCTGGGTATGACTGGAACTGTGTTTTGAATGTTGCTCGCGTGAAAAACAGGGAGACCTGTTAAACTCGCCTAAGCAAGTGGGCCTTTCGTCCAAACGAGGAGCTCTCGCCTAAGCGAGAATAACAGTGGCTCGCCCCTCTTCTTTTTCGAGTTGTCGCCTGAGCGAAGGCCTCTCGCCTGAGCGAAGGCCTCTCGCCTGAGCGAAGGCCTCTCGCCTGAGCGAGAGCAATCTCGCCTGAGCGAGATGGGCTAGCTTGAGCGAGAACTCGAAGTGCCCCCTGTTCGAAATATCGCCCAGGCGAGAGCTGTTAGGTTGAGCGAGGGATCCCTCTCGCCTGAGCGAGAGCTGCTGGCTTGAGTGAGGTTGACGGTAGTGTGCTTGGAGAATTGTATGCTTTCATGTTTGTAGTGGTTGATGGCATGATTTATTTGACTTGGCCTATATAAAACATGAAAAGTGTGAAATGCATGTATTATGTAAGTTATGGGCTGGAATTTATGAGCTTAACATGAGAAAATGTGTGAATCAAGGTTTGTTGGTTGATTGAATATTGGTATAAAGCTGGTATGCATGAGAACTCGATATTTGATTGGTGAAACATGGATAAGGTATGGATAGAACGTAATTCCATGACCCTCCTGGTGAGAGTTAATAGTGGTACCTCATTTAATGGACATAATTCCATGAACCTCGTGGTGAGAGTTCATGGTGGTACCTCATCAGATGGACGTAATCCCATAAACCTCGTGGCGAGAGTTCATAGTGGTGCCTCATGTAAGGACGTAATTCCACGAAGGTTTCGTGGTGGTGCCTCAAGGCCAAGATGTAATTCCACGAAGGCCTCATGGTGGTGCCTCATGTAAGGACGTAATTCCACGAAGGCCTCGTGGTGGTACCGCACTGCTATGACGTAATTCCACGGATCTCGTGGTGGTGCCTCATTATGTATCCAGATACTCAAGTCTTGGAGTCTTAAATGGTTTGGTATCACATGTGTGGATGACTGTTATTTATGCTTGACTTTGAAATTGCATGTTGAGTGTTATGATATAAGAATCTTTTACACTAGCTTACCCTTCTGCTTGTTTGTATATTTGTGTGTGATTTTTTTCCTTTGCGATGATCATCAATTTTGTTGATGTGAGTAGATGTGAGAATCCCTGACAGTGGTAATAACAATAGGGATGTTGTAGCTTGATGATTATAGACAGGTATTGAGCTCATTATGGAGCCCACAGCTGGAGGAGCTTTATTAGTTTATGATTCCCTTGTCCTAGACAAGACCTTGTGCTACTTTGAACTATTGTACCTTGTTTTAGGCAGTGTGGTGCCTCTTTTTGTATGGATATGTTTGGTATAATGTAGACCTTCATATTCCAAACTCCATACTCTCTAAATATTTATGTACGCGATGTTTCATTAATTTGAGGTTATCCAATTTTTGGGACGTTACAATATAAATCACATGAAGGTATTTGACTCGATCGATGACCAAAGTTTAAACAATATTATTTGGTATGAGATTTTTTTTTTATATTCTCACATTAATAAAACATACCGTTATTTCAGTGTCTATAAAAGATAAATTGCTCTCATTGTATACCCTCCTAACATAAAACAAAAATTTATTATGTATGTGTTTTATTTCTCCTCTTAATTTAATCATGTTGTATCTGTCACCTTTTACACTAAAAACATTTAAAGTAAAATTATGAAGAAAGATATTCAACAATTACTTATAAAGGGGAAACTTAAAAATTAAACAAATATAGTTTTGATATCTTATATACGATAAAGTATTAAAAAAAATTATTAACTAATAAATATGGACTACTAATATAATAAGTAATAATATAATATTCGTATGACATCATTAATTGTCAAGTTGGACCTTAGGAAGAAAGTTATTAACATCAAACTAAAGTTGACAAATATTTTAGTTTTATATGATAAAAAGGATAAAAAATTGAGGTACAGAAAGACGTATTTTATCTCAAATGTTTATTAATTACCCTTTTATCACGTAAATCACTATTTTGACTAAATTATTACCCAAAATCAAATTGTACGCATTTTAGTGTTGTAAAGACAAAACACACAAAAAAATAAATCTTAAGGGACTAAAAGCCTCTAAACAATATTTTAGATAGACCAAAATTAAAACTAATTTTATCCAAACTAAGTGGGTAGAGCAGTTAGAGTTGATGTTCAAACAGGAAAAGGATCGACCCGGTTTGATATTATTGAGTAAAAACACTATAATTCGGTTAATCTGCTATAAATTTTAATTTATTTTTTAATTTTTATTATATATTTTTTATGTTTAAATGTTTTTGTGGAGTTGTGTTGTATATGAATTGAGATAAATAAACCCAGAATGATAACTTATGATTTTGAAGTAATTTTATACAAATACCAAACAGGAAAAAAAAATATACATTTTTTATACAGGAGATTCTTACATGGTTGGTTAGATTGAGCTTAATACAGATTATGCAACATGTGGCAATTCTGGTTTGGAGCATGGACTGGTCTTTTTAGGAGTAGTATATTGGAGATTTTTCTGCTTTTTTAGGACGTTGAATTTTATTATATGCAAAAATAATCTATTTTATTTTTGGCCGGAGAGTGACTCTATTTTATTTTGTAAGATAGAAAAAGTGTTTGCATATTTGTTCAAGTACGAATTTCAAATATTCAACTTACTAGACATAATTATTATGCAAATAAATTGACTTGTTTTGATTTATAGAACAAAATTTGATATAAATAATATGATATTATATCATTTAGGATCCCTCTTAATTTTTCTACGTCATAGATTTTTCAATTTTAAGATAGTTTAGTTTTAATGGAAGTTTTTGTATATTGACATCCATTTGATTTGGTCTCCCCATATTTATCGTTTTTGTTATTTCCTTCAAATAATATTTTCATGTGATAGTATATGATTATCTCGTGATTTAGAGTGTCACTACTTTACATGTCCAAGTACATACTAACACATGAATAAAAAAAAAAATAACTTTATTTCATAATAGTTATTTTACTAAATATGTTTTAAAATTTAAAGTACAACAGGTTATATATCTTTAGCTTTATTTCTTATTTTATACACCCGTACTTTATTATATAAAAAATTTAATATTTATATTATTTAAACTATATTAGAAACACATATATTTATATTTTTAAGTATTACATTTTATTCCTTAATTTTTAATGAAAATTGCAATTAAAACTTTGATCTAATTTAATATCAACTTTAGAAATACTTGAATTAAGTTTTTTTAATCAAATTTTGTTAAATTTATTTGATGTTTGAAATTCGTTTTTCAACTAACATTGAAGCTGAGATGTGTCAAATGATGTAAATAACTCAAATGCTATCATGAAACATTTTTAACTAACATTGAAACAGAAATATATTAAAAGATATAAACAACTCAAATATTATCATAAAACACGTTTGAAACGCCAACTAAACTTAACAAAATTGGTTAAAATAACTAAATTCACGCATTTATAAAGTAAGGAGAGTAAATTGGATCAATGTTTTGAAAATTGACTAATTTCAACTTTTTCTAAAAGTTAAGGAAAAAAATATTTAATTATGTTTTTAAATGTATACCAAATCAACTAATTAACTTTCAACGCTCAACCATTAAGTCAATATTTTAAATGAATCAATTAGTACATTGGTTTTTCAAAACTCTATATTTTGCCTATAAAGTAAACTCTTCTTATATTCGATCTTTGGCTATCTAAATTACTAAACGAATCCTTGGTTTAAAAGTAAATAACTTAACATCAAAGTGGCCACTGGTCGCATGAAAACATAATAGCCAAATTTGTTATATCATAAAAATCAGTAAATTGATGTGAAAAGCCAGTTTTATATCTTTAAACAAAACAGGGGCATTTCCAACTTGATTGCTTTTAAGTATAAACTAAAAGACACATATAGAAATCAATGTGGGGAAGCAGTGTAAGTTATATTTAGTAAATTTTAAGTGTAACACAATAAACTATGAAGAGCCACTAATGTAACATTCATGACTTTTAGGGAATAAAATTAAACCTTAACTTATTTAAAAAAAAAATAGATTAAATGTTTAATTATTAAAACAACCCCAAAAACAGAATGAAAACCACATTTTCAACAACACTTAAAATTTTAATATAAACCTTAGTAAATGTGAGATTATGAAATTTTGGCATCTCTGTGTTAGAACATTAAAGTTTCATTAATAAGATATATTTTTTTTATAAAAATAAGGAAAAAAGTATATAAAAAACATGAAGGACTAACCCAAAACTCATGCACAAATAACAACTTTCGAAAGCTAATAATATAAATTCAAAAAGATTTAAACGAATTATAAAAAAAATAAAACTAATACTTTAACTCAAATATCAATTTATAAATAAAAAACTAAACTAATACTATAAATAAAAATATGATTTAAAAGATAATACTTTACTAAAAATAACTAATCAAAATTTTAATAAAAATAGTCAACAATAAACTTATTGAATATTTCAGATCAATAACATATGGTTAAAAAAATTAATATCAACTTACTCATGTTAACATTGGAAGATGTACCATAAAATCTTTCACCCAAAAGCCTCCTCTATACAACTTGTTCTGTGTATAAGCAAGTCTTTGAATGGATTGATTGTACTCTTATATATAAAAAAAAATTAAAAATATAAGTGGATCAGAATAAATAAACAACTAAAAATGGTTAATAGTAACGATTGTTTGACCTTACTCAGTTTTTATATTCTTCCCTGACACATGAAAAATTATATTATGATTACCATTATTTTATTCTCATCATTTATTTTTTGATGTGACTTAGTGTGGATTATTAATTCTTCAAAAGAAAAGATAATGTTATGTTAATCAATGACTTACACTAAACCACGTCCGTCAAGGAGTAAAAGATGAGAGTAAAAAAAGTGAGTCACATTACTGTTGTCCTATAATAATTGTCCTCTCCTTGAAAACATTTATTATTTTAAAGATAAATTTCATTTGCTTGGCAGATCTAGTAACCGTCTTTTTAATGACAGTGACAATTATTGTTGGGGAATCCAAGTGTGTTGTTCTATCTTCTACATATATTGTTGTTACATGGCCCAATTGCCCAATTGATTGCTGAGAGAGAGATTTGTCAGGTGAATCACTAATTTATTGAGCTCACACTGATTTAATTAAGAAAAATTTAAAAATGAGGTATTTTGTATGGGCTCTTAACCCATTCAGCCCATTATGCAATTTTAATATGCAACTCCATTCAGCCCATTATGTAATTTAAATATGCAACTCTTACATAACACTTGTTAAGAGAAAATAGAGTGAGAGATAGAAGTTGTGAGTGACTCTTGTGAGAAAATAAAACATAACCCATCAGAGAGAGTGAGGAAGAAGAAAAGAGCAATCAATATTGTGCGAGTATGTGCACAGAAGCTACCTTGGAGAGAATGTCCTATATAAGTCTGTGTAGAAAAGCTACCTTAGAAAAAAAGTTTCTCATATAGTGGGATTCCTTCTATTGTTTATTTAAAGTACCTATTGGGGTTTGTTATCCACCATGTTAGTGAAGAAAATATGGCTTTGTTGATTCTCGGAATCTCGAAGAGTACTTGTGGTGTACCCATTAGTTATTATTAGTGGAAGATTTTACTGGACTAGGTCTCGTGGGTTTTTCTCCACATTGAGGTTTTCCCACTTTAAAAGTTTTGGTGTTTGCGGGTTCTTCCCTTCTTTGTTCTTTGCATTTTATTATTTTGCATGTTATTTATTTAGGGAAAATTTGATTTGGGTTTTGTTTCCGCTTGTTTATCTGTTAATTTTGATATATTTCCAATAACTAGTAACAGAGCCAAAGGTTCGTGTGGTGAGCAACTCAAACGAGTCACTATATCGAAAGTCTTTCTAACAAAGGGTCAGGTAAGGGTGTCACATTAAGATGAATAGCGATATAAGGAAGGGGTACTTGTGGCATGAAATGCTTCTGCTTGAGAGGGAAATACTAATGTGAAGGGACTCATACTTGAGAAGGAGATTGTTGGAAATTCAAGTGTGAGTCTAAGTCCTATATTGGGCTCATGTCTCATTGGTGTGCATCTCTCCACTGATCCTCTCTCGAAAGAGGTATCAGAGTTGAAGGTTCGTGTGGTGACCGACTCATACAATGGCGGATGTTAGGAGGGACTATGTTAACTCTTTGGCAAGTATACCAATTCGTTACAGGAAGTAAAAATGGAAGTCCAAGTATCGTTTTCCCAAGGGATTTGTGTTCATTTGTATAAGTGTGATTATTTACTAATTTTAGCAATGATGTCAACATAAAAAGATTGATTTAATTTAAGAACAACATGCAAATTTAATAAACACTAAAGTTATAGAAGAATTTAGAAAAGACTTCACCAAGGTTGGATTTCATGAACCATACTAACGCAATATTTCCTACACAATTTCTCTATCTTGCTCAAAGATCCTCATCATAAGCATACTAGCCCCTAATTCCTTAGAAGCAAGTTCTAAGTCCAATATGTCAAAACATTAATTCCTTAATTATTTTAACACATGACTTGCATTAAGATTTGATGTATAGAATGACCTAGAGATTACGTCTATTCCTAGAACCCAATCTCATGGTTGTTCTATCCAAGGTTAAGTTGCAATTCATTTTCCAATAATTAGATACAACCAAATAGCAAGGATTTCCATCATGCACATTAATAATCTGAGATAGAACATATGAACAACGAAAAAGATTACATTGCATAGGAAAATTATAAAGAGTATAAGTTCATTACATCTAATCCCAATGAAAGAGGAGTTTAGTCACTCCTAGGCATCTAGAGAATGAAGGATGGATGAATTTGATAGAATGGATGAATTGATGTGAGTTCTCCTTGCCCTAGAATGGCATTTTTCGTATTTTTCATGGTCCTGTCGCGTTCCCACACTCCAGCACATTGCAGTTTCGTGTAACTTTTGAAATTATAACCACTTCAGAAAACCGTCCACTCGCTAAGCGAAATGACTTACTCGCTGGGCGATCAGGGCGACTCGGCATGCTCGCTGGGCGACTGGGTCCTGACAAAATAACCTCACTTCTTCTCCAATCCTTCACTCTCCTATACAATAATCTCCAATAAAACACAAAATGTATCTAACCTAAAAGAAACCTAAAAACAACCAAAAACTTTCCACAAAACACATGAATAAATACAATTAAGAGGTCCAATCAAATAAGAATAATAAGTATTTTTCATACTTATCAAACTCCCCCAAACTTATACTTTTTCATGTCCTCGTGAAAAGAAAACCTAACTGTACAAACACATAAACAAAACACACTACTTAAAAATGAACCAAAGACAAGACATATGATCTCATAACATAATCCCTTTTACACATATCAAAGACAATTCACTTGCATTTCTCAAAATCAAGAAGATGTGATATGATGCTTTCATGAAAATCAATTCCTCAATCCAGAATTAGATATGACTCCTACAATGAGAATCACTAAGTCACACAAAAGTCGGTGTTTCCTCACACATGTGTTAGCCACACAATCTCACAACTAGCACACTATAAAACTAATCCATCAAAGTTTTGCACATTATCTCATTCACACACTTCACACACATTGAATTAGATCAAAAGGTCTTTCTAGGCATGAAACTTGGCTTGGCTACAAAGAATTATGGTTTTTCATGGAATCAAATCACCTTGGAAGAGGAGAACAATTATATGCATAAACATTCATGAACATCCTCACTCCCCATATACCAACAATACAATCCACCACATCCTTTCCATAGCTCAACCTCTCAATTTCATTTCATGCACCTTTTTCATTAATTTGCCTTTGCTTTTTCTCTTTTTCTCTTTTTTTTTATGATATTTTTTTTTCATTGAGAATGTTGAGCTTTTTCAATCATCATAATTTCTCATTTCTTAATCACATCTTTCCCCCAAACTTAATCTCAACTCATACCCATGTTCACAACATAAAACTTGTTCTCTTCTTCCATGGTGTAAGGTAAGATAAAATTTCACAAGGCTTAGGGTAGAGAAATAATACATCAAGGCTAAAAAAGGGTTCACAAATGGTTTCACATTATGCACAAAGGTTAGCTATTTGGCCAAGTAGCTTCATTACATAACAACAAACAATTGCCTTTTTCATCCCTAACCAAGTGTGTGTGATTGCATTTAAAGAATCATGCAAAAATTAACTTCATAGCAATGATAGCTTCCTAGCATTCTCACTAAACACATTATGTCAACACTCAAATATCTCATTCATTGAGCCAAATTTCACTCTGGATAAGGACTGAATCACATTGCAACCACATCAACACTTCATCAATCATTCAAAGTTGCAAGCAAATAACCAAAAATCATGCAAGGCTATATGAACAGAGATCACAATGTCATACAAATATAAGCACGAACTTCAACTCCATAACTAAACAATAACGTCTAGATAAAACAAAGTACTAAACCCATAACAAAACTACACATCACTAAACAAATAAAAAGAGTCCTAAACACAACACATCTCAGGCATCATCATCAGGAGGAACCTCCTCCTCAACAACATTCTCAACATCATCAGCATCATCAGCACCATCATCATCCTCATCCTCAGAGTCAACAACAGCACCACCCCCCATTGAGATTCTGACTTGCCCCGAGGCCAAGAAATATACTCATCAAACTCAGCACCAGTCATCAAATAATCATCTGGAGTGTCTGGAACAACCAAAGATAACTTATGCAAGTTGTCCATGAGACATTGTGTGCCACGCCAAACTACTTCCTGGCTATCCCAAATGTCCTCCTGCCTTGCAAACATTTTACTCATGGCTGCCTAGAAGGTAGCCTCAAAAATAGAAGATGAGGCATGAGGTACACTGAGTGGACGAGGGCGAGCAACAGGTCTAGGTGCAGGAACATGATCAACTGCTGGGTTCATACAATGTTTAGAAATGAACCAACTATTGATGGAGGGTTGGAGGCGAAGCAGTATTGGTGTGTCTGAAACAACACATTTCGCCTTGTATAAGGTCGTGATGACTGCTAGAAACCCGAGCTTGGTAGCATTACTCCAAATGAGGGCAATCTCCTGTGATATCACCACCCCAATATCAATTTCAATCTTGGTCATGATCGCAAAAATCAAATACGATCGCTCAAGATTGATATCTGAGGTGTGAGTATTAGAAGATATGTTGTTATATGAGAAAACACTCCACATTTGTGCCAAGGAGTTCAGATGCTTGCACAAAATGCGAACAGGAGTTCCAAAAACACCAATCACATAGGACTCGCCAGGAATGCACAACAGTGTTGCAATGGCCTCAAATTCCTTATCTTCATTCAGAAAATCTCCATAAGGTGTGTTCCTATCAGCAGGAAAAACAAGAGTCCTCAAGATGGTGTTCAATGCCTTGCGGTCAAACTAGATCATTTTTGCCCTAGACCTTGGCTTGGCGAGGCAAATAACCATTAGAATTGTAGGCATTGGCATAAAACTCCTTAACAAGAACCTCATCAACCTCATTGGGAAGGTTTCCCAGTACTCTATGCCATTGTCGTCTCTCCAGCTCCAACCTGAAATCATCAAACTCCCCCACCTTCAAGTTGAAATGCCTCTCCGGTAAGATACCGACAGGCATGGTCTCTAGAAATCTCCTTGTAACAACTTCATATGTAAAATTATGCTGATCATACTCAAACTCTGCGTCTTCGTCCATGGAATCAATGGGAGGAGCACAGGACGTAGACCCTCGAGCAAGTTTCCACTTCTTAGAATCCTGAGATGCCTTAGGAGGAGCCATCTGCAAAATTAATATCATAGAACCAGCATAGAGAGCTTTCAACAGAACAAGGTTAGAAACAATAATGCTAAATTCAACAAACAATATTTAACAAAACACAACATTACTGCAAAGGTTCACTTGTTGGGCGAGCAGCGACGATAAAGGCTGTAGTAGCAGTCTCGCTAGGCGAGTGAGCTCACTGGGCGAGTGACTAAATCTACAACAGAAAATACACTGTTGCAGCACGAACGCGAGCAAGCTCGCTAGGCGAACGCAACTACATTAAGGTTGCAAACACAATACTCACATACTACTCTAAATGCAAAACTCGAACTACACTTAGTAACACAAACATCCATAGATTCAAAATCAACAATGAGAAATCCTAAAAAAAACCCTAATTAAAACCCTAAATCATTGAAAGGAAAAAGGAAAAAGAAGATGAGAAATACCTACCTGGATGAAGATGAATGCGAGAAGAAGATGGAATGGCAAGGAGTAAGCACACACAAGAGCAACGCGACTCACACCCAAGGAGAGAAGAGAAAATGGCTAGGGTTTTTCAGAAGAGAAAGAGAAAGAAAAAGAGGGGAAATCTGAGATTTTAGGGCCAGCGAGACGCACTCGTTGGGTGAGTAACACGACTCGCTGGGCGAGCAACCTCGTTTTCAAAAAAGTCAAATTTGACCCAACAACCACCTAACAACATTAAAGCATGTCGCAGTCGTTGGGCGATTGAGGGTGCTCGCTGGGCGAGTGTCCCAATTCCCTCCAATTTCAAATTTATTTTTTTATTTTTTTATTGTTATTTTTTTCGAAGCTTGGTCGCTGGGCAAGTTGCGTCGTCCAGTTACTGTTCCAAAGTGAAATTTCTTCACTAATTCGTTGGGCGACTACTGCTAACTGGGCGAGTTTGTATAACTTTAGGATTCACAGATTGCTAGATTCGTTGGGCGAGAGTGGCTCGCCCAGCTACTACTCTAGATGTCAATTTACGCAAATATTCGTTGGGTGAGTGGTGGTCGTTGGGCAAGTATGCATAATTTTTTAAAACCACATTCTGCAGAAACATACTCGCTAAGCGACTACAACTTAGATTTCAACTTGCCAGGAAAGAGCTTGAATCTTGAATTGAAAAGTAACAATTGCTGGCCTGGGTGAAATTCTCTCTTCAAAAGCTTCCTATCATGATAGAGTTTTACCTTTTCCTTGTATCTCTTGGAGTTGTCATATGTTGTCAATCTCATTTCTTCAAGTTCCTACAACTGCAACTTTCTTTTCTCTGCAGACAAAGATAAATCAAAGTTAAGAAATTCTAAGGCCCAATAAGCCTTATGCTCCATCCCCACTGACAGATGACAAGATTTGCCATATACTAATTGGAACGGTGACAGCCCCACAAGTGACAACATCATCAAGCTTCACCAACCAATCCTTTTTGGATGATGCCACAGTCTTCTCAAGAATCCTCTTTATCTCCCGATTGGACATTTTAGCTTGGCCATTGGTTTGAGGATGATAAGAAGAGGCTATTTTGTGCCTAACCTCATAATGTTTCAAAACCTTGGCTAACTGAGCATTACAAAAATGGGATCCACTATCACTTATAAGGAGCCTAGGAACTCCAAACCTTGAGAAAATCTGTCTCTTCAAGAACTTGATAACTCTCTTAGCATCATTGTTTTGGCAAGCAGTTGCTTCCACCCATTTGCTGACATAATCCACTGCAACCAATATATACTCATTATTGTACAATGGAGGTAGGCATCTTTGAATAAAGTGGGCCAGTAGAAACCGGATTGGAGCACCTTGGCGGTTGTCCTTTCTCCATTAAAGTATCCACCATATGGTGAATTATGACAATGCCATAGGATACCTGCAACTTCCTCTGCAGTGACACATTGCCTCAAAAGATTATCAGCACCAAGCTTGAACAAGAAAGGGTCATCCCAAAGGTACTGTTTTGCATCATATAAAATTTTTTCTTTTAATGCCATGATAGATCTTTAGGGAGAACACCTGCAGCTTTGAAATTAGCCATATCTGCAAACCATGGCCTTTGTTGAATGAGCATCAAACTTTCATCACAAAAAGTCTCACAAATCTCCCTCTCTTTGCTTGTAACTTCATCATTTACCAACCGAGAAAGATGATCTGCAATAACATTCTCACTCCCTTTCTTGTCCCTAATTTCCAAATTAAACTCTTGTAATAAGAGAACCCATCTGATCATTCGTGGCTTGGAGTCAGACTTGGACAACAAATACATTATGGCAGCATGGTCTGTATATATGATCACTTTAGACCCAATAAGGTAAGGTCTAAACTTCAATATGCATAGACAATGGCCAAAAACTCCTTCTCTGCTGTGGCATAATGAAGTTGAGCACCATCCAAAACCTTGTTGGAATAATAAATAACATGAAAAACTTTCTCTTTTCTCTGGCCAAGAACAGCCCCAATGGCATAATCGCTAGCATCACACATCAACTCAAATTCTTGAGTCCAAATTGGTGCAGTTATCACTGGGGCAAAAACTAGTTTCTCCTTCAAGCTATTAAAAGCTTGCAAACACTCACCATCAAACTCAAAAGGAGCATCTTTAACAAGGAGATTACACAAGGGTTTAACAATCTTGGAGAAATCTTTGATGAATCTTCTATAGAAAGCTGTATGACCAAGAAAACTTTTAACGCCTTTGACATTTGATGGAGGTGGTAATTTCTCAATGACATCCACCTTAGCATGATTAACACCAATTCCCCTAGAAGAGACTCTATGGCCCAACACAATACCTTCTCTCACCATAAAATGGCACTTCTCCCAATTCAGCACAAGGTTTGTGTCAATGCATCTTTTCAAAACCACATCTAAGTTCTCAAGGCATGAATCAAAAGATGGACCAAAAACTGAGAAATCATCCATAAATACCTCAATACTCTTCTGAACCAAATCAGCAAAAATGGCTAGCATGCATCGTTGAAAGGTAATTGGTGCATGGCAAAGGCCAAAAGGCATCCGCCTATAAGCAAATACACCATAAGGACATGTGAAAGCAGTCTTCTCCTGATCCTCTAGATTAACTACTATCAGATTATATCCTGAAGAACCATCCAGGAAACAGTAGAAAGCTTGCCCAGCTAACTGTTCCAACATCTGGTCCATGAAAGGGAGTGGAAAATGATCCTTCCGAGTGGCTTGATTCAACTTCCTATAATCAATGCACATCCTCCACCCAGTGGTTGTTCGAGTTGGAATTAACTCACTTTTCACATTCTTGACAACAATCATTCCCCCTTTCTTTGGCACAATGTGCATAGGATTTACCCAAGAACTGTCAGAAATTGGATATATCATCCCTGCTTCCAACAATTTCAGCACCTCCTTCCTCACCACCTCTTTCAAAGTGGGATTCAAACGTCTTTGTGGTTGTGCAATGGGTTTGTAGTGCTTCTCTAACATGATCTTGTGCATGCAATAGGTTGGGCTTATCCCCTTTAAATCAGAAATATGCCAACCTATAGCCCCTTGATTTTCCTTGAGAACCTCCAAAAGCCTCTACTCTTCAAACTGTGAAAATGCATTGCTAATTTTCATCGATTTCTCACAATCTTCTTCTAAGAAGGCATACTTGAGATGATCTGGTAATATTTTCAACTCAAGTTTGCCTTGATCATCAGATTTCTCCTTTGTCAAATTCTCCACTTTAACACGAGTGGAAGATACTTCTCTAGTCTTTTCCAACTGCATAGTGACTTCTTCCTCTTCAACTTCCTCTTTAAGAGTCAAATTAGAACAAGAATCAGTCAAAACTCTCTCAAGAAAGGATTTTACATGCATCTGACTCTTAGCTATGTCAATCACTTCATCAAGGACCTCCACTCTGAAACAATTGCCACTATCACTTGGATGTTGCATGGCCTCTACAACATTGAAAGTCACAATTTCATCTTGCACACGAACTTTTAGATGACCATCATCCACATCAATAATCACCCTAGCAGTCTTCATGAATGGGCGCCCCAATATGAGAGGGAATTTAGTTTCCTCCTCCATATCCAAGATGACAAAATCCAGTGGAAAAGTGAATTTATCAACTTTCACCAATACATCTTCTATAACACCATATGGACACTTAATAGACCGATCAACCAATTGAAGTGTCATCCTCGTGGGACCTCCAAATCTCCAATTCTTCTCATCATGGAAAGAGGCATCAAATTTATATTTGCTCCCAAATCAATTAATGCCTTTCCAATGGTGCATGGTATAGTGAAACTACCTAGATATTTGAATTTGGGAGGCAAGAGCTTTAGAATAATTGCACTACAATTGCCTTACACTTCGATTGTCTCCTCCTCAATGTACTTCCTCTTTTTGGTGAGCAATTCCTTCATAAATTTGGCATAGGAAGGCATCTGTTGGAGAGCTTCAGAAAATGGAATGGTAATCTCTAGTTTCTTGAAAATATCCAAAAACCTAGAGAATTGTTTCTCCTTTTCTTTTCTAAAATGGGTTTTAGGATAAGGAAGTGGCTTCACAATTTCTTTTTCCTCACTGTTTTTTCTCTCCACTTCTTTCTCATCTTGTCCCTCAACTTTTCCATCATTCTCACTTTTCTCTCCACTCATCTCTCCTTTTTCTTTCTCACTCTTTTTTTATCACATTTCTCTCCACTAACACCTTACCACTTCTTGTAACAATAGCCTTACACTGCTCCTTGGGGTTAACCTCAATATTAGCCCCAAAGTTCTTCTCTGGCTTGTCCTCCAACTTCTTAGCAAGTTGCACAATTTGCATTTCCATGTTACGGAGAGATGCCTCCGTGCTCTTTTGATTGGAAATGGACACTTGCACTAACTGTTGCATTGCTTCCTCAAGCTTAGTGGTCCTATCAGTCAAAGATGGTTGGGATTGAGGTGGAGGTTTGTTAGAAGGTCCAGGCTGGCCTATGCTGGGGTGAGGCTTCCAACCTTGGTTGTAGTTACCATAATTACCCTGACGGCCTTGGTTACCCATATAGTTAACCTCTTTTTGGGAATTGGTCTTCATGACACATTGTCCATTTGAATGATCTCCACCACACAACTCATATCCTTGCACAAGTTGTTGGTGTTGAGCCTTTGAAACATTCTGAAGTTCCTTAGGCAATTGAGAAAGCTTTTTCATTACTGATTCAAGTTCTTGAGTCATTATTTTGTTCTGAGTCAATATTGCATCCTGAGACTGAAGCTCTAGCATACCTCATTTCTTTTGTGAAGTAGCCCTCTCATTCTGCATTTCATTATCATTAGATGTCATATTCTCAATCATTTCATGGGCTTCCTCGAGTGTCTTCCACTTGATGTTGCCTCCAGCCGAGACATCCAACATTAATATAGTATGAGATTGCAATCCTCCAAGAAAGAGAGTAAGTTGCGTAGGCATGTCAAAACCATGAGTAGGGGTTTTTCGTAACAAGCCTTTGAACCTATCCCATGTTTGGCTCAATGACTCAAAATCTTCTTGTTGAAAGGATGATATTTCTTGCTTCCCTTTATTAACCTTGGACTTTGGAAAGTACTTGTTCAAGAATTTGGCTATAACATCATCCCAATCAGTCAAACTATTCTCAGGGGACGAATTCAACCAAACCTTAGCATTACCAACCAAAGAGAAAGGAAAAAGACTCAATCTGATGGCATCATTTGGCACTTGGTGAATCTTCATTGTGTTACAAATCTCCAAGAAAGTAGCCAAATGTGTGTACGGATTCTCATGTGAATGGCCATCAAACTGGTTACTCTGGACTAAATGAATCAAAGTTGGCTTCATCTCTATGTTGGCAGCATTCACCACAGGTCGTGCGATGCTGCTAAAATTAAGAGGAGTAGAGAATGTAAGACTTGAGAAAATTAAATAGTTAATTAAATAATTATTTAATAAATGCGGGTAATAGAAGCCTTTAAGGCATTTAATGCATAATGCTATGATGTGGAAAAGTACTAGCTCAAGTGGTTGAGAGTACTTTATTGTGTGAGAAGACTTGGGTTCAAGTCCTATGTATGTCAATTTTGTGTTATTTAATTTATGCATTATTTTATTGATATACTTGAATGTGAGTAGTGATAGTGTAATCCTAAAATTATAGGAATTATCACGAAACATGATTTGGTTGAATTGGTTATACACTTACTTTGTGATTAAAGGGTTGTGGGTTCATTGGCGTTTTGGGGAGAGGTAGAGTGAAGTTTTGTGTGAAGAACAAAAGGGAAACTCTTGGATTTAGAGACTCAATTGGAGCACGAATTCCAGGTAAGGGGAGTTGTTTTTCGTGTGTTTTTATCGTATATAACATGCACTGCATTGCACAATTTGTATTGTATGAAAATTTCCCCTGTCTGTGTTATGAACTTCCCATCGTTTTACTATGTTGTGCGATTGCATAAAGCCATGGTATCTTTACTGTCTGGATGCTTGCGAGTATAACGGGAATATGGACAAGGAGGGTTCGTGTTAAGACCAAGAGGTCATTCTGAATTTTGGATTCTTATGAGAGATTAAGATGTGATTAGAAGTGTTTGATGTGTAGAGTATAATACTTTTGGGAATGATACTAGTAAACCATGTGGGACTGGTTGTATTCTGTTAGAATTGGATGTTGGATCAAGTTTTGAGGAAATTGATGATCGTCGTAGGTATAGAAATTTGGGAGTTGTACCCATGTTCTGATGTACCGCTTGGAGTAGTGGCTGTGAGAGAGGTGAGTGGTGAATCCAGAATGGGAGGAATTCCCGTTCGACTAGACGATAAGAGTGAAGGAATAGGAAACTAGTGATGGCGTAGGTAGTGCATGATGTGGAGAGGGAAATTGCAATGCATTGATGTCAATTAGGAAATGAAAACTTTGGTGGTGATAGATAATCTTATATAAGAAGATGGTGGCAGGAGAGAATAACCATATTTAAATAGCGAGTTATAAGCTCTTGGGTCTTGGTATGATGATTAATAAGGATTGAAGGATGAAAGAATGAATTAAATGGGTTAAGCATAGGAATTGGAGCTAAATGGACGTATGTGACTGTGGAGTTAACAAATTATTTGATATGAGTTGTATAGCTTAATGTGGTGAAGGAATTATATCTTTCATAATTGAGTAAGTTCAATTGCATGGATTAGGAAATTTTATTAAGTTGGTTGAACAATTATACTTGAGGGGAGATTTTGGTGAATCAAATGGTGAGAATAAAAGAACCTATGAATGAGATATAGGAAATTAAAGTGATGGTGGGATGGTTGGAAAACTAGCAGGTCCTGAAAAGCAAATGCGCAATATACCTTAGAGCAATCTGGATTGTAGAACCAACCAATTTGAGTGACAAAACCAGCAGTAGTGTCCCTCTAGTATAGCGCCTGGCAGCCTACTGATACCCGCCAGGCGATAGGAACAGTGTGGGAGGTCCCTGCACCGCATGGCGCCTGGCGGCAAGGTGTGCTTCGTTAGGCGGTGTTTGTAAAACAGTGGGTCTGGGAAGCGTCTGGCGCCTGGCGGTGAGAAGGTTCCACCAAGCGGTCTATACTAGTTTCGCCTGGTGGCGCTTGGGGCTGCGCCAGGCGATAATGTTGTAGACTATGACTTGTGTGTGCGTGTTGCGTTTAAGCAATGATGCTATACTTGGATTAGAGGATGTTGTGCCATGAGCAGGTAGGTTCATGGATGGTGGTGAACATCTGATGATATGAGCGGGGAGGTTCATATCCAGTTACTCTCATGTGGGGATACGAGCGAGGTAGGTTCGTATGTTTCGTGCTCACACTTGAAAGATGCTACGTGCGAGGAGGTACGTGGCTGGTGGAACACATGTGTTGGACTACGGGTGGGCAGGTCCGTAGAGCAGGACTACGAGCGGGGACGTTCGTAGAGGCAGGACCACGAGCGGGAAAGTTCGTGTGAGCATTATATTCCTAAGTCCAAGGCTAACTATTTGTGTGATTGAAGGTTGAAAAGCCTTGGGGTTTAAGGTCTTAGCCAAGAACTTATTAGGAGTAAATAAGATGGGTGTCATACTTCTATGTTGTGATTATATATGTTATTTCTATTTTTATCAACTCACCTTTTCTGTTTGTGATTGGTGATGATCGTGTGATTCGTCACACGGGAGCAGATGATGATACAGGTGATGCTGAGGATGCTCAGGCGATAGAGTGAGGGCTAATTGGGATTAGAGCTAGGAGATTTTACTATGTTTTATATATGATTTTTGGATTTTGGAGATTGTAATGTTTTCTCTTACTACTGTTTATAAATTTTGGTGCGATGTTTAAATATTTTAAATTTTCCCTCGTTTTGGGAATAATAATATTACGACGTTTTAAATTCATTTTCCTTTTTATTTATTTAATTAAGTAATATTCCTTAGGGACGTTACAGAGAATGAAGCATAATCTTCTAGAGTACGTCGAACATGCCTTTCACCATGTCCTTCACCAGCCATTTCTACCTCCTCTTGATCAGTTGAGGAGAAGATAGCTTGTTTAGATGTAGATGTTGCCTCTTTCTCTTCTTTAACTTTTTGGATTTGCCTTCTTCGTCTTCTACTGTTGTTCCTCCGAGCTATTCTTTCAATTTCAGGATCAAATAGTAAATTATCAACTCGAGTCCTTCTTCTCATACAGAACAAAAACGCTAGAAAAGACAAATAAGCATAGACAAACTAAATATATACAAACTATAAACAAAGATGAATGTATAAATGAATGTAAAAGCCTAAACTGGTAAATAATCACACTTAGACAAATGAACACAAATCCCTTGGAAAAACGATACTTGGACTTCCATTTTTACTACTTGTAACAAATTGGTATACTTGCCAAAGAGTTAACAAGCTTTTGGCGCCGTTGCCGGGGATCAAACCCGGGTCGTTGTAGTATAGTGGTAAGTATTTCCGCCTGTCACGCGGATGACCCTGGTTCGATCCTTGGCAACGGCGCCAAAAACTTGTTAACTCTTTGGCAAGTATATCAATTCGTTACAAGTAGTAAAAATGAAAGTCCAAGTACCCTTTTCCCAAGGGATTTGTGTTCGTTTGTCTAAGTGTGATTATTTACTAATTTTAGCAAGATTTAAGTTAAGAACAACATGCAAATTTAATAAACACTAAAGTTATAGAAGAATTTAGGAAAGACTTCACCAAGGTTGGATTTCATAAACCATACTAACGCAATATTTCCTACACAATTTCTCTATCTTGCTTAGACATCCTCATCATAAGCATACTAGCCCCTAATTCCTTAGAAGCAAGTTTTAAGTCCAATATGTCAAAACATTAATTCCTTAATTATTTTAACACATAACTTGCATTAAGATTTGATATATAGAATGACCTAGAGATTATGTCTATTCCTAGAACCCAATCTCATGGTTGTTCTATCCAAGGTTAAGTTCCAATTCATTTTCCAATAATTAGATACAACCAAATAGCAAGGATTTCCTTCATGCACATTAATAATCTGAGATAGAACATATGAACAACGAAAGAGATCACATTGCATAGGAAAATTACAAAGAGTATAAGTTCATTACATCCAACCCCAATGAAAGAGAAGTTTAGTCACTCCTAGGCATCTAGAGAATGAAGGATGGATGAATTTGATGGAATGGATGAATTGATGTGAGTTCTCCTTGGCCTAGAATGGCGTTTTTCGTATTTTTCCTGTTCTTGTTGCATTCACACACTCTAGCACACTACAGCTTCGTGTAACTTTCGAAACTATAACCACTTCAGAAAACCGTCCATTCGTTGGGCGAGATGACTTAATCGCTGGGCGATCAGGGCTATCTTGTTGGGCGACTCGGCATGCTCGCTGGGCAACTGGGTCCTGACAGAACAACCACACTTGTTCTCCAATCCTTCATTCTCCTATACAATAATCTTCAATAAAACACAAAATATATCTAACCTAAAAGAAACCTTAAAACAACCTAAAACTTTCCACAAAACACGTGAATAAATACAATTAAGAGGTCCAATCAAATAAGAATAATAAGTATTTTTAATACTTATCAGACTAGGGGGCCATGGCCCGTCCAAAATTTTTTAAAATTAATATATTTATATATTTAATTTTTTTTAAAGTATAATGTAGTTTATATATTAGAAATTGGTGCAAATTAAAATAGGTATTTTTTTTTTAATTTTTTATAACACAAAATTTAATATTAATAAATAATAAATCAAGTAAAAATATTTATTAAGATATTTTTTATTTTCTTTTTCATTGTCTTTTAAATTTATCACATATTGTATTCATCTTCCATTCTCACATGTTTTCCTTTTTGTTTACAAAGAAATAAGTAAGTTAGACACACTCATTATTTTTATTTTCATCTTTTATTTGTTTTCTTCTATTCTTAAAGAAAAAAAAAAGTAACTATCTTTTTTCCACTTAAGAGTGAAATATTAGTTTAATAGTTAACATTATCTTTTTAATTTTGTATATTCACTTTTTATGAATATAAAAGAAATAATATAATGTACTGTTTTCTTTTTCATAACGATTTTTAATTATTGCTCAATTATCATAAATTTTTCTTTTAGTAATTGCGTTTTTGAATTTTTTATTTGATTATAATAAATTATTTTTTAATCTTAAACTTAAAAAAATAGATATATTGGTGAAAAATAAAAGGATAGATTTATTTTTAAAAGAAAAATAGATTTAACTTCTTTACCATGATACTAATAATCTAATTGCTCAATTAGAGGAGTCTTTTGTTAAGGTTCAAAGAATAATTACAATATATTATAACATATGATTTCTTTTGTAGATATAATATTTTTAGTTATAGTTATATTAAATTATATATTAACGTTTATTGTATTGATGACCATAATTAAATATATAAATTTTGAGTGTTTATTTTGACTCCCCCAACATTATTGACCAAGATCCACCACTGGGCTCAGACGAGTCCCTAGGGGTACTCATGACTTGAAATGCTTAAGCTCGAGAGGGAATCCAATGAGAAAGGACTCATACGGAGATTGTTGGGAATCCAAGTGTGAGTCTATGTCCCACATTGAGTAAAAATGAAAACGTTTAGCACTATATAATGATAAAAATCCATGAAGTTATTGCTTTAAGGTTTGGGTGAAGAATGATGTCAATCCTTTATGTGTAGGTCGTCGATCTCATGTCTCATTGATATTGTATCACTTCGATGATCCTCTCTCGGAAGACCAAATAATTATAAACATATAATATATAAATTATTTTAACTTTATCCCACTTCAATATTTACATCTTTTAAAAATTACATATACTTCTACATGGGTAGATTTCATTTGTCTCCAATGGCATCATTACGAGATATTAAACCAAATGTACTTTTAGAACTCCAAATCCAATTTCATATTAATTGATTTCAAATTCTTTAGTAACTTAGTTTTTACATGCTAACAAAAGTATAAATAAGAAATCGTACCTAGATGAATCATTGGAAAACTTGTAAAAATCGATGACCATGTTCAGGATAGTGTTTAGTTGTATGTTCAAAACTACACCTGATTTTTAAATTTTAGGAATTAATTTTTAGTTTAAGGTGATTTAGATTTAAAAATAAGTTTTTTCATCCAATTTTTCAAATATTCTAAAATTATTTAAATGTATATTTGTATAATAATGATATTGGTGATGGTATTAAAAGTGTCACTGAGAACAATATTAATATGATGAAATAAAAATAAAGCCTTGGGTAGAAATAGTAATTTTGACCATAATAATGAGAAGACTATTACCAATATAAAACAACATTTTAAAAGCTAATAACTAATTTTTAAAAATAAATATTATAAAATTGAGTAAAAATTATTTTAATTTCATTCTGGTGAAATTCACTTTATTTGAAAAATTAAATATTAAAAAATAGTAAGATATGAAAAAAAAACAAATATAAGGACACTTTCATATATTTTATTCTCAGCAAAATATATATATATATATATATATATATATATATATATATATATATATATATATATATATATATATATATATATATTATTATAATTTTTTAATATAAAAATTAA
>Ga0214544_1003880_pt1 | contig 30482 bp, 14 predicted proteins | sample CNSS3metaG_FD_160074 | JGI IMG/M metagenome (GOLD analysis project Ga0214544, IMG submission 160074) | Root nodule microbial communities from cowpea collected in UCLA plant growth center, Los Angeles, California, USA - CNSS3 | ecosystem: Host-associated > Plants > Roots > Nodule | place: USA...
CTATTCCAAGCCGAGTTGCTTGAGGTTTAAAAAGAGCCTTTGTGTTCTATTCCAAGCCGAGTTGCTTGAGGTTTAAAAAGAGCCTTTGTGTTCTATTCCAAGCCGAGTTGCTTGAGGTTTAAAAAGAGCCTTTGTGTTCTATTCCAAGCCGAGTTGCTTGAGGTTTAAAAAGAGCCTTTGTGTTCTATTCCAAGCCGAGTTGCTTGAGGTTTAAAAAGAACCTTTGTGTTCTATTCCCAACCGAGTGGCTTGAGGTTTTGAAAAGGTTATTGTGACTGAGAGCTTGGTCATGAACCTAGTCATGAATGAGATTGAGAGCTCGGTTCATGACCAAGTGATTAATTGCTTTGGAGTTTTATAATGTGTTTGCAGGATTGAGAGCTCGGTTTATGAACGAGTCATTAATTACTTTGAAGTTTTATAATTTGTTTGCAGGATTGGATTGAGAGCTTGGTCATGAACCTAGTCATGAACGAGATTGAGAGCTCGGTTCATGACCGAGTGAAGATAAATAATCAACCAGCAACAATGAAGCAAAATAATGGGGAGTGAAAACAAAGGATTATACAGGTATAATGAAAAATACCTGTAAGAATGAAATCATGAAGAAAAAGGGTAGGTAGAATGCAATGATGGATCGTGGGAAGTTGTGAATGACGATTTATTTGACAACTTTTGAGTTCCTCATTTCGAGAAGAGGAACTTCAAAAAGTTGGAGAGCTATGTACCCGTCCAGAAACAGCGCGTCGATATTTTACCGATGATAAGGTCAATATATTACCGATGATAGGGTGGTGATCAACAAAGAACAGAGATATGAAGTGGCATCGCCATAAAGCCGATGGTTGAGCAAGGATGAGCAGAGGTGTAGAGTTGTATCACTATAGAGTCGATGTCAGTAAGGATAGCAAATTAACTTCCTTGTAAGAAGCTAAGATTAAGGAAATAATACTAACGAATATTATGTAATTATTATAGTTACATTAGTTATTATTTAGGTTGGTTGAGATTTAGGAAGATATTGATGATTATCTTTAAGATTATTATGTATATCTATAATATTTGTAACTGATTCATCTACTATAAATAAGAATATTACTCTCATGGTCAAGGGATATATTATTTTTGACCTAAGCAAGTCTTAAGCTATGGTTAAAAATATTTCTTTCTTTTTGTTTTTGGTTAAGAATTATCTGGCACTTTTCTTGACCAGAACAACTTTAAAATTTTATGGAAGGATTTTTAATTCATTTGAAAGAGAAAAGAAATTAAAAGATTCTGTTAGGTGGAATATAATTTGGGTTTTGTAAAAAAATGTAAATAATTTTAAATTTAAAATTGGAAAAAAAATTTAAAAGTTTGTTATTTTTATTATAATTGGTAAAAAGAAAATTTAAAATTGGGATTTAAAAGAAGCAGTAGATAATATAAGATTTTATGTAAAACAATTAATTCAAATTGTGGATAATAAATTTTAATTGGTTTAAGATAGTAGAGAAATTAAAAAACTAAATAAGTTAAAATATAACTTGGCTTTGTAGAAAACAATTTTTTTAAAATTCAAATTTTAAAAAATAAAAATCTTTGTGAATTTTTATTGTTATTGATATTATTATCGGAGAAATATGTAACGTCCCATTTAATTATTAAGCGAAATTAAAAGAAACGTCACATAAAATAGTAATGTAGAGTAGTCTTGAGGTCCTTAACACAACCCCTACAAACTGGGCACGCCACGATGCCAACGGAAACCAGATAAAAGTCTAACAAAATTAGAGTAGAATAGTAAGGCATAGAGCAATACATGGGCCGTAGCCCTAAAGAAAACCCATGAAGAAAAGAAACATAAAGTCCAGCCCATATGGCTAAGCAACGGAATCACAATTTCCTTGCTGACCGCGAGAGCCTCGCCCATCTGCTCCCATCAATTAATTTGATGATCATCGTAAGAACGAAGATCCACATACAAGACAACCATACAACAAACAGGGTAAGCTAGAGCCAACAACATTTTCATCATACAGTCAAAATTAACTTTCACCATCCAATATCCATACAACAACCAAGCATGTTATGACTTTTCAATCAATACACTACGACTCGACTCGACTCATCCGAATACGTATAACCTGGTCGGATTCAGCGGATGCTTGCACTTGTGGTGGATACCTCTGCTCACCCCCGAGCTATATGTTACAAGTGTTACAATGAATCGTTTTCCCTCACCACAAGGTTAGTCCTTAATGAATTTCAGGCCTCCTGCTACTCTCACCACAGGAGTCAGTCCGCTCTAGGTGAGACTAACTGACTCCTTAGAGCATCAGGATGTAACCTTACCTAGTTATAGAGATGGGGCACCACCATGGACACCCACTAACAAGGCCATGGAATTACGTCCCGACCACTGAAGCGCGACCCTGATTGTCTCACCTAGAGACCCCAAGGAATTATGCATTGACACAAACAAAACATGATCACACAGTCCAATAGTATTTGCCATGCAAGGATATATTCATTACGTCAACCTTAAAAGCTAATACCTTTCACGTATCCAGGTCCAATAGTATATACATTCCAACTCATCATAAGCCATCCATGCTCATAGGATTCAATTAATCTCGTTATCATGCCACTTTAATGTTACCCATCTCATTCAGTTCACATGCCAAATTTTCACACCAAACCCATCATCTACAACCCATGAATCATGCCATGCATACATAACACTCCATTATATACATGTTTCTCATCATAACATTCATATCCAACCAATTACCAATCGTCTAAGAGCAAACAAACATCCAAACAACGCCCTGCCTCGCCCAGCCCCTCGCTCAGGCTGAAGGGTCTCACTCAAGTGAGACGTGCTCGCTCAGGCGAGCCCCCTTCGCCTAGGCGAGGGCTCGAAAAGGCATCAAGAAACCAACGCGGGATCTCGCTTAGGCGAGACCCTCACGCCTGGGCGAGATGTTCGCTCGCCCCAAAAAATTGAGCGAGTCGCCTGGGCGACCTTTCGCGCAATAGGGTTTGGGCGAGTCCTTGTCTATCTCGCCTAGGCGAGACTGGCTCGCTTGGGCGAGATTAGCAGGTCTCGCCACTGTTTTCCTGCAACAGTCACCCACACCAAACCAAACCAACACATTCATGCGTCCACAGATAACACAAAATCACACCAACCACATAAACTCGAAACACGGCTAAGCTATCATGGAAAAACAGAATATATGCTTAAGCCATAACTTCCCTACCTGGAAATGGCTAGTACGAGACCTCGACACGGGACCACAGAGCACAACAACTCGAGAGACGGACTTGGAAATTGGCGAAACAGTAGGAAAATAAGATTATTAACGAACCTTAAACGATGGAATACGAAAAAGGACCTTTGGGAAGTAAGGGCAGTAGGTTTAGAATCACTTACATGGAGCAGAAAGTAGTACTCGAGCCTTGAGCGGACTGGTTCGAGATGGAAAAGCTAACCCTAGCAGAGCTTTAGTGGTACAATTGAGGGAGACGACTGCAAGTCTGTGAATGCAAGAAAGTGAAAGCGTTAGGGTAACTGGAATAGGTTTTATCAATTGGGCCAGCTCTAGGCCCACTTACAAGGGGCAGCCCTTTACTTTAGGGCAGAAATAATAAGGCAACTTTAATGGGCCTTACATTCTCTCCAACAAGAAAATTTTCGACCACGAAAATAAAGACTCACCAGGTAAACAGATGTGGATGTGATTTTCTCATGTCCTCCTCTAACTCCCAAGTCGAGTCACCTGTCCGCCGATCCCAGATAACTTTAACAAGACTGACCGTTTTTCCTCGGCGTTCTTCAACCTTGCTCTCCTCCAGAGTGATGAGTGGTACTTCCACGTTGAGGTCTTCCATGATCTGTATATTATCGGCTTCCAACACATGAGCCGAGTCAAACACATACTTCCTCAACTGTGAGACGTTGAACACTAGGTGAAGATTTGCCAACTGCGGGGGTAAGGCTATTTCGTAAGCCACCAGCCCAATTCTCCTGGTGATCTGATAGGGGCTAAGGAACTTGGGTGAAAGCTTCCTTGAGCGGAGAGCCCTTCCCACGCCCGTGGTTCGGGTCACCCTCAAGAATACATGATCCCCGCTGCAAACTCTAAAGGCCTCCTCTTGCGGTCCGCATAGGCCTTCTGCCTACTCTGAGAAGCCTGCATCCTATCTCTCACCATCCTCACCTTCTTAGTGGTCTGCTCTAACAATTATGGTCCAACCAACACCGCTTCTCCATCCTGATACCAACAAAGAGGAGTCCTACACCTCCTGCCATAAAGAGCCTCGTATGGTGCCATGCCAATGCTCGCATGAAAGCTGTTGTTGTAGGTAAACTCGATCAAGGGCAACACCTCATCCCAAGCTCCCAGGTGATCCAATATACACGTCCGCAATAAGTCCTCAAGTGACTGGATGGTCCTCTCCGATTGGCCATCAGTCTGGGGATGGTAGGTTGAGCTCATAGCCAACTTGGTCCCCAAAGCTTCCTGTAATGTTTGCCAAAACCGGGATGTAAACCGTGGGTCTCTGTCGGAAACTATGCTCGAAGGGACTCCATGCAACCTCACGATCTCCTTAACGTACAGCTGGGCCAACTTGGCCATGAACATCCTCAAGTTCATCGCCAAGAAGTGGGCACTCTTGGTCAACCGATCCACTATCACCCAGATGGTGTCATGTCCTCTAAAAGTCTGTGGCAAATGGGTTACAAAATCCATGGAGATGCTGTCCCATTTCCACACTAGTATATCCAAGGGCTGTAGATTCCCACCGGGCCTTTGGTGTTCCACCTTCGCCTTCTGACAAGTTAAACATGCTGATACGAACTAAGCAACATCCCTCTTCATTCCCTGCCACCAGAAGGTTTCCTTAAGATCCTGGTACATCTTAGTCATGCCAGGATGCAAACTAAGACGACTTTTGTGTCCTTCCTCCAGAATTAACTTCTTCACCTCAACATCATCAGGTACGCATACCCTACCCTGAAACCGCAGTATACCATCATCACCCAAAGCAAAATCTCTAGCCTCATCTGACCCAAGCTGTTATCTAACTCTATTAAGACTGACATCCAATAACTGTCTCTCTCTCACTAAGCCCAATAAGTCACTAGATATAGTTAGGGTACTACATCTAATGAACTCAGATCCTACCTCCACCTGTAGCTTCATATCTCAGAATTTCTCTAGTAGTTCCACCTCCTTAATCATAAGGTGTGCAGTATGCACTGTCTTCCTACTCAAGGCATCTGCCACTACATTTGCCTTCCCGGGGTGATATAGGAGCTCGAAATCATAATCCTTCAAGAATTCCATCCATCTTCTTTGCCTCATGTTCAACTCCTTTTGGTCAAACAAATACTTAAGGCTCTTATGATCGCTAAACACACAGAACTGAGCACCATAGAGATAATGCCTCCAAATCTTCAAGGCGAACACTATGGCTGCTAACTCTAGGTCATGAGTGGGGTAGTTTCTCTCATGAACCTTAAGTTGCCTTGAAGCATATGCCACAACCTTCTTCTCCTGCATCAATACACAACCAAGTCCGAGGTGGGAGGCGTCATAGTAGACCTCGAACAACTTACCCATGCCCACGTAAGTGCTAACCCGTGATATATGTTTTAAACATGAGTGAAAGGATGTATAGAACCTCTTTAAATCTCCACTCTCTTCATTATCAGTGGGGAGTATATGTTGGTGAGTCAAGGAATGCAATTTTCTTAATTTAATTAACAACATCATATGACTAAATGAAGGAATAAGAGTATGAAGGTAATATCATCAATAATTAAAATCATCACAGTCATTAATTACTTATTTATTGAATCATCATGAAAGTGCAAAACGAATAGCATGAGTTAGCACTTATTTATATATCACTTAGCAATTATTGTTGAAATGCATTTCTAAAGTAATTCCTCTCATTTGAATTGAATGACTAAAACTATGAAGTTAGTATCAGTTTAAACGCTTCCAAAATGAAGTTGTAGACTTTACTCATCAACCCAACTTCTTCAAATCATACGTGGTCAACTTGTCTTTTCTTGGAAAGTGAATATGGAAATTCTTTAACCTGGGTTTGCACTTACTTACCCAGGAGTAAGCACATAGTTAGAACCTTATACTCATAGTGAATTACTAAAGTATCACTTCCAATTATACTAATCACATGCTGCTCAAGATAATATCACTTAAACAAGTTCATAAACCAACAACATTTGATCCATAATTAAAAACATAAAACACTATTACTAATGTATGATAATCTTTGCACATGAAAAAAAAAACCAACTTGATTACATTGCCACAAAAACCACTGCAAAATTCACTAGTGCCAAATCTTTTAATTATGTCGCTTCCTCCTCATGTAGGTATGAAAGCGAGTTTGTATAGCTTGACTCTTGAAACATTTTCTTGGTTGATGCTTTCAACATGGTCAACCATTCAAACGATGTTCCTTGAAGAAGTGACTTTTGTTAAGCAATTAACTTGTTATTTAAAAAACCAATGTATTTGGTCTGACAAAAATGCATAAAAGTCTGCAAAAAATTATCATTAAAACTAAGCACTTCATTTTGAATAAATAAAAAAAAACAAACATAACATACCTTATTGTCAGCTTACATGTCACCATTGCAATCACTGTCTTCACTAAAACCACTTATTCTGATGAAGAAGTTAGGTCAATTGATGTTAGCATAATTCATGCAAAAACTCATTCTCAGTGATTTACGCCAAAATAATAAGTTTGATAAATAATTCAATTCATCACATAAATGAAGTGTATCACGCTAGCAAACCTGAATGCAAAAATAACATGTATATACGATATAACTTGTACAAAACATAAAGGATAACCAATAACTTTTATAAGTTAGCTCGCACCAATGCACATGGTTGAGTCATCAGTAAGCACATAATTCAGATAATACTTTACTGAATAAGTCAATCACAAAATATGAGACCTGCTCAACATATGATTAATATGGATATGTAATATGGAAATCTTAGACCATGGGTTCAAACTTATTAACTCATTAGTAGGCATGTATTTGGATTTTCAGTGTACTCCATAAGGCAATCACTGAATATCATCCCTGCTCAATTATAACTAATAGGGGTAACCAATGTGCAAATCATAAACCATGGGTTTGCAGTTATGAACTCTTAAGTAAACACACATTTGGATTTACAGTTTACTTAGTAAACCAATGAATGAATATCATCCCTGCTCAACTATAACTAACATGAATATCTAATGTGTAAATCATAGAGCAAGTTTTCGTAGTAATTATATCTTAAGTGTGGATTTACAGTTTACTCAATAAGTCAACAAATGCAAAATCACTCATGCTTCATTATAACTACCAGGGATATCTAATGTACAAATCATACAGCATAGGTTCGCAAATATTAAGTCTTAAGTAAGCACATATGTGGATTTATAGTTTACTGATTTAATCCAAGAAAAATGTAAGCGGAAGCATTTCAGAAACAACAACAACCAAAATAAGAACACATAATCTTAACCCTAACCTCAACAACCCACGTTCAAAACAAAAACCCATCTTTGGTCTTGCTTTTTACACAAAAAATAATCACTATCAATACGAAAAAAATAAATACAACTTACTACCACACACATTTCGAAGAAGCGACCCGATTAGATTTCACCACAGACACGAAACCCACAAATTTATGCCATTACAACGATGACGACATTACAAACAACAACAAAAATCTCTCCTTTCCACACAATGGATACGAACGTCGAACCATCGAAGCTTTCGTCTAATGGGTAAACCCACACTGTTGCGACGAAGAGGAAAAAAAGGGGGTTTTTAGAAAAATAGGGATTTTGGAAAAATAGGGGTTGAAGATGAAGAATGGTGGTTAAAGACGAACATCAATGTTTGAAGACGACGAACAAGGTGCTTTTTAGTTCAACTATTGGCACTTCCGCTCTCTGTTTTTTTCTCCTCCAATTTCCAGTCTCGCTTTTTACTTTTTCTCCTCTCGCTTTATTCCAAAAAGCCAGCATGAAAATTAAAAAAATAAAAAATAAAAAAGCATATGCCACGTCAGGTTGTGGAAGAAGTTGTCAAAAAGTGGTTGTTAATATATCATTTTCCAATGTTTAATATCGAAAATTAGCTTAAAGAGTGCCAAGTTATACAAATTATGCTCAAAAGGGAAAGTTGAGATTTTCTAATAGCGTTGCCAGCCACTTAGAAAGTGGATTCTCTGGATTGGCTATAGTTGGGCGAGGGTTTTCCCATTGGATGGCACCAAAGTCAACGAGCTCACTAGATTAGTGTCAATCAGGACATTATAAGTAATTATGAACATCACATCTAAGTAAAATACTTAAGCATAAGACGATTTGAGTCGTCCTGCCATTGCAGTACCAAACCTATCTCCCTTATTCCTTAAGGACTTACGAGTAACAATTTTGATGCTGAGCACTATACTCAACAAGTCGGAACTAAACATTTTTTCTCTCCCCACTGCCTCGCACAGACAAGAAAGTACAACACTCGAACCAATCCTCTTCCACTGCATCACACATGTGAAAAGAACATCTTTTTATTGCTTCACATAGGCGAAAGTGAGAACTACAGACTGTCAACAAAATATACATCATCACATCATGCGTGAAAAATAAAATTCGGTAAAGAAAACCCTTTCGATGTATACAGAACACTACTACTCACTCATTTAAAGAAAATGTGAGCCACCACTATTCCCCTTATTACTACAACCAACTCTTTACTTTTATAATAGGTATAATTACTGATTTGGTATCCCAATTTTTTGGTTAAGTTCAATTTGGTCCCCATACTTTTGGTTTGTTCAATTTAGCACTCCAATTATCTAAACAGATTTAATTTGGTGGAATCATTGACAGGAATCCTGAAGAAGCTGCCTGACACTTTATGGTAGACTTTATGTATTCTGTCTCTGTTTTATGCTATTGGGAGGATTTCATGTTTATTTTTCTTCATAAGTACTTACCTGGACTTTGTAAAATGGGAATAAATGCTACTTGTAGAATTTCTTCTTTACCTAATTATTGCTAAAATGTTTCATGTTATGTCCTTTTACAATTCCCAAATAATCTGAGTGATAAACCCCTATGCTCATTACTCATTTAAGAAAGGTTGATGTTTGTAGTGACTTGGGAAATCGAATGATATTTTTAATTAAATTATTATTTTTATTATTATATAGTTTTTAATTTGAACATGACGAAAACCAAAACGTGTGTTCATGTTTCTGACTGTTGCGAAAGTTTTTCCCTGTACCCCTGTTGTACATAAATTTTATTCAGATAACACACTTTAGTTTAGAATTGTTAACATAATTACCGTAGAAATCCATGAAAGCAAGAAGAAGAAGAAGAAGGTGATGAGGTAAAAGAAATCTGCAAACTGAGAAAGAAGAAGACGCGGGTAAGAAAAACACAGGTACAATCTGAGCGAAGGGAGGAGAGGATAAGAGGCAGAGGAAAAGAAGTGTGTATTTATTTGATATGTAAAAGGACACAATAATTATTCCGGCACTAGTTGAAAATAATTGTGATTAATATTAGTGAAGAAAAATGGTTATTAATATTAACTAAAATTGGTGATTTATAAACTGAGTATGAGTTTAAAAAATATTGTTTCGGATTATAAAAATATTGTCCAAATTTAATTATTAAAAAATTATTTTCTATTTTTTAAACATTACTTACATATCGCAAGAAAAACATTATAAAAATCAGAAAAACAGCGAATGTTAACCTCTCCTGAGAAAATTTCAAAAGTATAATTTAGTTTACTTTGATTCAATTTCTTAAATTACTTTTATACATGTAAGTAGCGTAGCTGTAATTTTCAACACACTATTATTAAAAAATCGGATAAATTAAGGTTCTGATCTCTCTTGTCGCTCTGAAGTCAACCCTCCTATGTCTTCTCGTCACAGTAATCTTTATTTCACTGTTACAGCTTCCGCCTTCAACACGTTAATTAATCACTTCACCGACACAACAGCCAGAGTCAAGCGTTCCCACGTTTCGAGAATTTGTTCTTATCCTCATTTTGTTACATTATTAGTATTTCTTTCCATGCACGGGCACCGAATTTTAAAAATTAAAAATTATAATATATTTATTAAATTAAATTGAAATTATAAACTTATAATTAAATTTTAAAATTATAGTATATTTATTAACTTAATTTGAAATTATAAATGTATAATTAAATTTAATATAAATATTTTATTTTATAAAATTCAATAATAATCTTACAATTCATTTTATGATAAAAATATATTTAAATTATTTATACATATTTTTAGCAAAATGTATTATATATAATTATTTTAAATAATATATTAAGAAAAATATAGAGATCGTTGAGTAGATCTTATAAAAATACAAAAGTTAAACGATAAAAAAATGTAAAAAATAAACGATATAAAGTTACAATAATAAACCATATAAATGTAAATAGTTAATAAATACAAATGTTAGAGGATGTAAATAAATATAAATAGTATAAATGATAGAAAACTACAAAATATAGACTATGCAAACAAATATAAAAAGTAAACCATGTAAAAATACAAAGAAAAAATTACATTTCATTTTTTATTAATTTAACCATATGTAATCTTATCACTTAGTTTATTAAAATATCTTTTTAGCTTTCACATCCTTGAAATTATTTAGTAACATTCATAAATTTTATTTTAAGATTCTCCATTTTTTACCTCTAAATTTTTTGAAATAACAACATTTTATTCTAATTCTCCTATTACTAAAAAAATTCATATTTCTTACTAATTTTGTTTTAAAATTTTTTGTAGAAAATATTTATAAATTTTTTTTTGAAAAAAAATTTGCAGAAAATTACTGCCAATTTTTGTGCAAAATATTTTATATAGAACATTTTTTACAACAAATTTTATAAGAAATACTTGTAAATTTTATAATTTTGTAAGAAATAATTACCCCTAAAGGAATTATCTGTCAATTAAAATTCTTAAAAAAAATAGTAGAAAAAAATCTTTTCTTACAAATTCTCTTAATAAATTTATAAGAAAATTCTTATGTAATATGAGAATTTTTAATAGCGTTCCTATGATCTATCCTCTTACTCGCTCTCAAACTATCTTACTAGGCTCATAACCTAAGTAGCCAATTGGTCTAACAATTCCTAATAAAAATGAGAAATAAATAAATGAATTAATTGTCTAGTATTTCCCCCACATGGTCTTCTTTTTATCACCGAGCTGGAGAAGAAGAGTGTAGGTTCATGGCCTCTTATATTTTAATTCTATTTTTCAGTATTTAATTTTCTAATAAAAAGAGCAATATCCTATGACAATTTATAAAATTTACGTACAACAGTGGTACCGGGGAAAACTTTTGCAAGCCTGAGTAATATGAACACGCGTTTTGATTTTCTTCATGTTCAAACTAAAGGAAAAAATGGTTTCACACCATTTGATAATTTGTAGAAGGATAAAATAATTTTAACAAAAATTAACTTTTATGTTTTTAGAAAAGAGAGAAAGTAATATTATAAGAAATAATATTAAATGGTGGTAAAAAAAAATTGGTGTGAAAATAACAGTGTCTCAAACTAAAACTTATATAATAATTAGATATACTATTTCTCAAAGTCACGAGTGTAGGGGAGGATGTATCACTCAGATTATTTAGGAATTGGAAAATGATATAACACGCAACACTTTAGCAATTATTAGTTAAATATAAGACTCTTCTTTCTGCACCCTTTATAATTTCTACACTCTATAATCTATAAAAGTTGTAATCATCAAACTATGTCTTATTAAAATTACAATAAAAATATCTACACCTTTTTATTTTTTTCTTTATATTTCTTAAAATTGAACGTTCTGAGAAATATTTTTTAAAATAACCTTTTTCAAAAATATAAAATATATTTTAAATTAGTTATTAAGATATTTTTGAATCTATTTTGGAGCGGTCATATCAAGAAAATCTCAAATATGTTACATCTCAATTTCAGCAACTTAAAACTAATAAAAATAGGAAGTTTCATCATAGTTGCAAAACAGATAATCCAGTGTACATAATATATTAATACAGTCTTACAAAAGATATGACTATAAAAATATATCACTTATACACTTAAACCCAACTAATAAACTCTATACTTAAACTGACCACTGCAAAAGCTCCAACTAGAAACCTCTTCCTCATCCTAAAACGATGGCTCTTCATCCTCCAGAAGTGCCTTTGACACTGCAACCACATCTGCTCCCACCGAATAGGTGATCATCGAAAAAGGAAAACATACAACACGAGACAGACACACAGAAAGCAAAGGTAAGCTAATATGATAAGGAAAATCATGCAATTCAATTATAAACAAATCATGCAATTCAATTATAAACAGAAATCATGCAATCTCTCTTGTTTTCACCAGAATCACATAAACCACCACAAACACAATGCAGATATATTATTCTAGACTCGATATCCGGATTATGTAAGCGACGTTGGATCTCTGGGTGGCTTGCACATGTGAAGGTTCCCAAACTCTGCAGAGTTTGGACACAAGGGGTTATCACCCAACCACTCCCAAGGTAAGTCCCCTTCGCGTCTGTGACTGAATCGGGTCCACAAACTATGACCTCCTGCTACTCCTCACGATATAATCCATTACACTCTACATGAGCCTTAATGGTTATTGGAGCATCAGGATACCAACCCATACGGAGTCCTCACGTCCTTACACACACTAACATAGTCTTTTGAATTTTCCTTGAATTTCCCTTGAAATTCTAATTCAACCACTTCTTCTCATATTCCAACTTCATGCAATTTCACCATGCATATTACCAGTCATAACAATTCATGCATATCATAATTAAGTTCACATTTTAAAATTTAAACATAGCTTCATCCATTAGAAACAGAGAAATAACACTCAGCCGCAGAGGTTCTCGCCCAAGTTGAAAGGTCTCACCCAGGCGAAAAGGGCTCTCTCGCTTAGGCGAGTCATTCTCGCCTGAGCGAGGCTTGAAACAAAGAACAACCCAAACTCAAGCGAGACTGGCTCGCCTAGGCGAGATCTCGTGCAGAGACAGGGATGAGTTTCTGGTGTTTTCGCTCAGGCGAGAGCTGCTTGCTTAGGCGAAAATACCAGATTCCCAATCTGTTCTCACATGCAACAGTCTATGAATCTAGCACAATCCAATCATACACTCAATTACACAGTTTAAGCACTCATACAACACTCAATCATGCAATTCAAAGTCATCAGAATAATTTCTATACGAAATTCAAGCAAAACAGTTAGTTTCTTTTACCTGTTATCCTATTTAGACAACTTTATAAACGTCAACGCCTTAAAAACGTCAACACCTTTAACTTCACAGGATGCTCTATCTACACATAGAAACATCACAAGAACGATCAGGACATACCGTTATGATCACTGATCAGCAAAGACTCATACTGATGATTAAAACGTTGCATGCAAGCGGAAGAGGGGTTGCATGCAACAGAAAACAGAAAAAGAGCAGAAACTCAACTTACACGAATGGAGAAACTGATCGGTCCAATTTCAAGAGCTCGCCGAGAGGATCAATCCTATGGTCTCGGTTCTTCGATCAGACGACCAGAGAGACAGAACCTCTAGAGAGAAGTCAGAGAACTCTAGAAAAGTGGTTTCTAGAGAGATAATGTGTTTTAAAATAATGAAGCTCGTTTATAATAATTCTATTTATACTAAAACCTTTTAATATTAAAATAATCGAGTCTCACTATTTTTAAACCACTATCATTTTCTAGGGTCTTACATTCTCCCCAACAAGAAAAATTTCCGTCCCCGAAAATTCACTCATCAGATAGAAAGAAAACCATGTTCTCCTCATGTTCTCTACAACAACCACCTAAACATGACTGACTTAACGATTGCAACACCTAAACTTACTGAAAACTCTGTCTCTATGCTAAGCGATATATGTTTAACAATGTAGATTGGATTAGTCACTACTCTCAAAGCAACTCTCCACCTTCCACCTTAAAACTTGAATGATCCTTTACACCTAACGAACCCACTTATGTCTGATATGCCGACTCACTTTCCATATGCTCTCCACTACTTATGGTAGGTTTTTACCAAAATTTAAAGATTTGCAACCGATTTCAACCTAAAACGTGATTGTTATCACTTCTTGTTATCTAGTTTCTTCCTTGAGGTACCACTCATCTGACTTGATCACGCACAACTTCATAACATTCTCGACCAGCTTATCCACCACCATCCTCATGACATCATGGTTCTCATACTGACTTTGACCAGAGCAGCAGAGTCTATAATAATGTTATCCCACTTCTAGACTAGACCCTTCACTTGTGGCAACAACGACACCAAATTCTGAAACTTCCTCAGCATTTATTAAACCACTAATCTACAACCATCCCTCCACCAATTCTTACTCTTCATTATCGAACTAACCACTGCAATTCTCTTTCTGCTTAAAACATATACTAGTACTTTTCCACTTATAAGGTGATAGCACAACTCAAAATAATAGATCGATTCATCTCTCTCATTTCCTATCCACCTCCCTTTATGCAACTCCATACTTTTAGCTGTTGATGTCACTAAACATCTTTAACAAATCTTCATAACATTGACACCGTTGTTGTTTTAGAGAACTCACTACCACATCAACCACCAGGTCATGAGTAAGATATTTTCCCGTCTCCTGTATTCCCAATATTGATAAGTATATCCCACCATTATTCCGCTGCATCACTCTAATCAACAAACATTTTCACACCTGATGTGTTTAGCCACAGTAGATCACAAAGAATAATCAATCATTGAAGTGCCGATCATGTTCTTTTTCAACGTCTTGACGACTCTCTTCACACCTGAGAAACTTGACGCGAAACCTTGATAACAACTTGCTTGTAAAACCTTACTTAAAGTCACTCTTAGAACTTCCTTTCCCTTAACACATTTTCCACTTGTCTTAACCACTTACGATCCTAGATCTTAACATATAATTACTTCTCTTTCCAAACTTTGTTAAACTGGATTATTCACGATGACACAATGCGATTAAACCATTGCTTTTCTAAGGACTCCTCCACCTGTTGTCTTGACTCCACACTCTTAGCAAAACCATCCAATGTAAAACTATTGACACTGGTTACGTTTCAGATATCAATGCCATAATGAATCTCACCGCTTGTCAGTGATTGTTCTAACATCTGCTTCATAACATAACTAAAACTGCTTCACCACTGAGATCCCTTGCATATGTTCTTCGCGGGCCTTTACTAGATAAACACTCGTACTGGTAACATTTTGTCTTCACTTTTCAACTTGTTTCATACTTGATGCACAACCATTTACTCACCTTCTTGAAACAAGGAACATCACTTCCTATGATACAACCAACTTTTTACTTTTATAATAGGTATAATTACTGATTTGGTATCCCAATTTTTTGGTTAAGTTCAATTTGGTCCCCATACTTTTGGTTTGTTCAATTTAGTACCCCAATTATATAAAAGGATTTAATTTGGTCATCCTGTTAAGTTGTAGTTAACACCGTGTTCGTACAGGACACATGTTAATTTACCATCGTGCCAATTTAAAATTGACACGTGTCCTGTACGGACACGGTGTTAACTCCAACCTAACGGAGATGACCAAATTGAATCATTTTAGATAATTTGAATATTAAATTGAACAAACCAAAAATATGAGGACCAAATTGAACTTAACCAAAAAATTATGATACCAAATCAGTAATTATACCTTTAGAATACCACCACATATTTAACGATCAGTAAAATTCTCCAAACCTGTTTATTTGTTTCACAACTCCTAACCTATGTATTTTTCAATAAACCCTCTAACCTTTATAAACAATATTTATTTCATTATATATAATAATAATAATTATTATTATTATTATTATTAAAGTGTGATTGCCATATATAATGTTTTAATTATCGTATTCATATACTTTTCTTTTTCATCTCGTGTATAAAAACCAAGTACTTGTATACAATATTAACCATATATACCGCTGCATAATATATATTCGTTCTCACATTTGGTACTCCTGTAATATATATATAATACACTAATCTGCACATGATTTTTCTTGAAAATTGTATAAGTTAATATAAACTATAATCTGAACAACATCCCTATAATTTTATATATCACCTCTAACAAGCATGAAAAACTAAAAGTAGAGAATTCATGGGAAACGTTGCACCAAAGCCTGGCACCATAAGAATTATTAATTCAATGGGTGGAGAAACCCATTAATCACTGCGTCTACAGATAAGTTGTTGAAATTGAAATCTTAGATATGATGAGACAAACAAAGCGTAAATGAATTAAGCAGTGAAGGGAGGGAGTGTTGAAGGGTGAAGATGGGGAGTATAAGAAACAAAACTATTTATTTAGTTATGGTGGCGGCCTAAAATAACGGTGAGGGATGCCAATCTTCGGGATACGGGGGATAGGAACTCCCTTGTCTAGCGGGTCAAGTTCCAAAGAGTCGAAACTAGCTTTACGAGTGAACTCAGCAAGTACAGAAGAGGTGAAGATGATGAGTAATATAAGGAACAAAAGTAGCGTGCCAGAGTACGCCATCTTCGTTTCCATAACCTACAGATTTCATGTATGCTTCAATGAACCATAACACCTCTTTTATACTACCTCCTTTTTCTCCAAACCTACACCTTACGCTTACTTCACCGACACAGCAGCCAGAGTCAAGCGTTCCCACGTTTCAGTCTTCTTATTGGCTTTTGTTAATTTAAAATCATTCCATATTTTATTAATTTAACTTATCATCACTTATAGTATTAAACTAAATGTAAATATATTACGATGAATTTATCTAAATTATCGACGTGTCTATTAATTAACCACAAAATTCTAACTTTCGCACTTGACCTTACCAGTTGACCTCAAGTCATCAACATTTCTGTTGCTGTATTCAGAGTTTAATTTGATAAACCAAGTGCCAAAATATTATCTACTCCTCGCCAACTCTGTTCTCTGTATTCGACACTCTTCTGCAGATATGTTTGGGTTGGCTTTTGATATTGTTTTCCTTTTGACTGCAGCATTTGCAGTGTTATGTTCATGTGGCCATGCACAACTTGGTTGCAACGAAGAAGAAAGGCAATCTCTTCTAAGGATCAAAGGAAGCTTTAAAGATCCATCAAGGCTTTCATCTTGGGAAGGAAGTAGTTGTTGCCAATGGAAAGGTGTAGCTTGCAACAATCTTACAGGCCATGTTGTCAAGCTTGATCTCAGAAATCCTTGTTATCCCTTAAGGCAACAAGGAGATTTTCAACCTAACTGTAAGTTTTACGACCATGTCCTTGAAGCTCAACATCTTCACCCTTCTATATTGCACCTTAAATATCTAACTTATTTAGATTTGAGTGGAAACAACTTTCATAATACTTCAATACCAGAATCCATTCAAACCCTGCAGCATCTGCAAGTCCTTTATCTCTCTGATAGTCATTTTAGTGGTAGGATCCCGTACAATCTTGGGAACCTCACAAAATTGCTCATTCTTGATTTGAGCTTCAATTCTCATTTGTATGCGGATGACTTCTACTGGATTTCTCAACTTTCATCCCTCCAACACCTTTACATGAGTGATGTGTATCTTGGTAAGGCACAGAATTTGTTGCAGTCACTCAACATGCTTTCTTCTTTGATAGAAATAGAATTCATCAATTGTGGACTTGATAAGTGGCACACCCATCAACTTGTTAGCACCACAAACCTTTCCAGACTGGAATACCTCAATCTTGCAGAAAATGGACTTCAGACTCCGTTTCTCGATGCTTTTCAAAGTATGACTTCCATTGCAGTCATTGACCTTTCTCACAACAACCTGAATTCCACTCCCTTCTGGTTGGGAGCCTGTGCTAACCTCGGAAGTCTGTTTCTTGACAGTAATGCGCTTTATGGCTCACTTCCATCTGCTTTACAGAATCTGACTACCCTGGTTTATCTCGACCTTTCACAAAACAAGTTTGATTCTGTTCCATGGTGGTTAGGTGAGCTAAAGGGTCTTCAATACCTCAATCTTTCAGGTAATGATGTAAATCATATTGAGGGATCTGTAGCACATCTTCTGGGAAACTGCTGCCTTCTTCAACAATTAGATATGTCAAGAAACAAACTTCAAAGTGATGCTCTTGGAAACCATATAAAATGAATGCATTAGGCACGATTTACTGTATTTGGATTTAAGTTACAACGAATGTAATGGTCATTTGCCACCATGGTTGGGACAGCTTGAAAATCTAAGTTCGTTGATTATGATTGACAGTAAGTTGGTGGGATCCCTTCCTTGTGCTATAATAACAAAACTTGTCAATCTGAAGATATTGGTGCTTTCCAACAATAACTTCACCGGTTCTCTTCCTCACTGTATGGGGGAACATGTCAGTTTAAACATTTTAATTCTTTCTTCCAATCATTTTGATGGGGTCATTCCAATGAGTTTTATGCAACTTGTAAGCCTATCAGATCTAGATCTTTCACGAAACTCTTTAAATGGCACCATTCCTCACAATATTGGTCAACTTCAAAATTTGTCCACCCTCTATCTCTCTGAAAATAAGTTACAAGGAAACATTCCTTACGGTCTTAGTCAGCTTCTAAACCTTCAGAATTTAGACATATCCCTAAATCATTTGGAGAATTTGGTGTCTGACATAAGATGGCCCAGCCAACTCGTCTACTTAAATCTCACCGATAATCGTATCAGTGGGTCACTTCCCCAAGATATTTCTGATAGATTGCCCAATGTCGGTTACTTGCTTCTTGGAAACAACCTTATAAGTGGTCTCATTCCAAATTCATTGTGCAAAATGGACTCCTTGTACAGTCTTGACCTTTCAGGAAACATGTTAGTTGGTGAAATTCCTAATTGTTGGAGTGTTACTCAAAGACCCGGTGTCATAAATTTGGCATCCAACACATTATCAGGTGTCATTCCGAACTCTCTGGGTAATCTACCCACGTTGGCATGGTTACATTTGAACAATAACAGCCTTCATGGGGGGTTTCCATCATCTCTGAGAAATTTAAATCAACTTTTAATTTTGGATGTTGGAGAGAACCATTTGTCTGGGATTATCCCTTCATGGATGGGGAATACCTTTTCCTCGATGCAGATTCTAAGGCTACGGCAAAACAGGTTGAATGGAACAATTCCTTTACAATTGTGCCAACTCTCTGCACTGCAAATTTTGGACCTTTCAAACAACAACTTGATGGGTCCAATCCCTCATTGCATAGGAAATCTCACAGGTATGGTCTCAAAAAAGAGTATTTCTGTGAACCAACCTACTAGATCTGTTGAATGGTATGAACAAGATGTTAGAGTGGTAATGAAAGGAAGAGAACTTGAGTATACCAGAAATCTAAAATTTGTGGTAAACTTGGACTTGTCAAATAACAATTTGATTGGAATTATTCCAGAAGAAATAACATCACTTGGTGCATTGCTTGGCCTAAATCTGTCATACAATCGTTTGTCAGGACATATCCCCAAAAGGATAGGAGACATGAAATCACTAGAATCTCTTGACCTCTCTCATGACCAACTTTCTGGTGCAATTTCAGAAAGCATAACTAGTTTAAATTGGTTAAGCCACTTAAATTTTTCCTACAACAACCTTTCAGGACCGATTCCCAAAGGAACTCAATTATCAACCTTTGATGATCCTTTTATTTATGCTGGCAACCCACTTCTCTGTGGACCTCCACTGCAGAATATGTGTTTTGATGATCATTTGAAAGGTGGTAATGAAGATGAAGAAAAAGATGACAAAGAGGATAAAGTTGAGAAATTGTGGTTTTACTCTGTCATTGCACTTGGCTATTTTATTGGATTTTGGGCTGTGACTGGAAGCTTGTTGTTGCAGAGAGGTTGGAGGGTTGCTTACTTTCAGTATGTTGATGAGTCAACACACAGGATAAATGTATCATTGGCGATACATTTAGCAAATTTTAAGGAATCATTGACAGGAATCCTGAAGAAGCTGCCTGACACTTTATGGTAGACTTTATGTATTCTGTCTCTGTTTTATGCTATTGGGAGGATTTCATGTTTATTTTTCTTCATAAGTACTTACCCGGACTTTGTAAAATGGGAATAAATGCTACTTGTAGAATTTCTTCTTTACCTAATTATTGCTAAAATGTTTCATGTTATGTCCTTTTCCAATTCCCAAATAATCTGAGTGATAAACCCCTATGCTCATTACTCATTTAAGAAAGGTTGATGTTTGTAGTGACTTGGGAAATCGAATGATATTTTTAATTAAATTATTATTTTTATTATTATATAGTTTTTAATTTGAACATGACGAAAACCAAAACGTGTGTTCATGTTTCTGACTGTTGCGAAAGTTTTTCCCTGTACCCCTGTTGTACATAAATTTTATTCAGATAACACACTTTAGTTTAAAATTGTTAACATAATTACCGTAGAACGTGATCAGGTAAATGAAATCTGCAAACTGAAAAAAAGAAGAAATATATTTTACTCATTATATTAACTTAATTATATTTTATTATAGATAATAATCTTGACTGATATGATATCGCTTTAACCAATATGATGTTTCAATGTCAGGATATATTTAGGTCAAATACATGAGTCTAGGTGGCCAAAATGTTTTCAAGCGTGTGTAGCAAATAATTGTTGTTCCGGCACTAGTTGAAAATAATTCTGATTAATATTAGTTAAGAAAAACCGTTATTAATATTAACTAAAATTGGTGATTTATAAACTGAGTATGACTTTATTATTATTTTGATTGGATTTAAGATGAAAATGAATGATGCTAATTAATTGTTTAGTTGGGCATGGAAGCAAATCTTGTCATGAGAGAAGGCTTCTCATAAATAAAAGGAGAAACAATTACTTTGCCCTGGTTAAATAAATATTAATATAATATTTTGTAAGAAATAATTATGATGTTTCTTAATCGGCGATAACTTGAATATTACATAGCATCAAACAAACAAAAGAAGGAGGTTGCAAAGGTGAAGATGAAGAGGTGAAGGTTTAGCAGTGAAGTAAGGGATGGCGAGCATAAGGAACAAAAGTAGCGTCTCTTCCTATTCATAGCTGTTGAGAAAAACGCAGCGTCGGCATCGTCGATAACATCACCGTTTTTATTTATAAGAATTATCTTACTAACAGAAAAATAAAATTAATCCACGATCACATAAAATAATAACTGTATACTATGTGTAAAGAGAATAATGAGAGATACGAGAAATATATGTCATATGTTATACGAATACCGAGAGATATGATATGTTAAAAGAATAATCCAAGTATGAGTTAAAGTCTCATATTGAATACAATAGACAAAGTTAAGTTAATTAAACATATATAAAAATAAATATCCGTAACACTATTATATTAAAGTTTAAGTGTAAAACTGGTATTAAATATCTTATATGTATAATATAATCATATAAAATCACACTCTCTTCACTATAACTATAATTCATATGATGAAATATATAAACCCAAAATATACAACACAAAAAACATTTTCAACCTTTTAACCCTAAATACACTCACATCCTACATATACGACACTTAATTATTTTCATCCGCCCAACAATAACCTAATAATTTTATTTATTTATTTATGGTGGCGGCCTAACACGGCGGTAAGGGACGTCAATCTTCGGGATACGGTGGATAGGACGTAGGTAGTATGATGATGAGCTGGAATGTTGCAGAGGTGAAACTTCATTGCTGAACTCAGAAAGTGTTGAAGTTGAATGGTTGAAGATGGTGAATACTACAAGGAATAAAACTACCCTCCCACAGTACGCCATCTTCCTAATCATAACCTACCAATTTTCTTTATCTATGTTTCAATCAACTATAACACTTCTTTTATACTACCTCCCCTGTCTCCAAACGTAAACGTTACGCTTTCTTTTTGAAATATATATTTTAAGGATAACAATATGTTGATAATGTCTCAATTTTTAAGTAATTTTAGAATATTGAGAAATAAAAAATAAAAAAAATAGAAAATTATTTAAAAAATATTATCTTAAATTAAAATAAATTAATAAAAAAAAATAAAATAAAATAAATTATCGTTTTATCAATCACTATTATTAATAAATTATAGAAATTAATCAGCCTTGAAATCAAGGCTCTGTTATCTCTTTTCACAGTAATCTTTATTTCACTGTTACAGATTCCGCCTTCAACTTAATCACTTCACCGACACAGCAGCCAGAGTCAAGCGTTCCCACGTTTGAGTCTTCTTATTGGCTTTTGTTAATTTCTATTGTTTAACAAAAGTGAAGCAACATGACCAATCAAGTCTAGAGGTTCCGACAATTTGTTCTTAGCCTCATTTTTGTTACATTGAATGATAATTTTATATTAAAGATTTGGATTAGTAAAGTTAATTTGTCTTGTTACATTAACTCTCACAATAAGGTTGGTCAGGGAAGCACACCTAAGCAATTAAGGAGAATCACTTCAAATTGTATTCGTTTTCATAATGATACAACATTTTGATCAATCTAGCTTCTTGTCCGGTGCACAGTTTAACAAAAAAAAAAAAATTAACTTCAAATCCAGAGTTTCTCTTTGCTTATGTTTTTCACAATACATAAAAATAAATAATACATTTTTAATGTCTTTTTTTTTTTAAATATGGTGAAATTAAAGGAACTAGGAATAACAATCCTTACTCAAGAAAATATTGGTCAAAGACTACTCGTTTTGTAAAAATCATATATATCTTCAACTTGGAAATTTCATTTTCTAAGATTCTTGCTTTTAGATTTTTACAACATATAGAACTATTAGGTTTATCTATTATAACCATTTTAAGGTTCTTACAAATATTTTAAAATCCCAATAATTTAGGATTTAAAATTCTGACTCATAAAAAGACTAGTCACGATCTTATTATCTTAAAAAAAAAATCATAAAAAGACTTATAAAACTTGGTTCAATAAAAGTTTATTATCATCTTATGATTTATGGGTAGTATAAGCTTACCTTGGTCGAGTAGTTTTTAATATGGAACAGAAGATCTCGAGAGTTGGGATGTTGTTCTTTAATGATGTTAATTCAAGGTTGAAGTAGAAGAAGAGAAGAGAAGAAGAGAAGGGAAGAGGCTTACCTTCAATGGCTCTTAGATAAGGTAGTATGAGTTTGTAAGAGATATACGGGAAATAGTAAGTAGTATTGAAGCAATAGTATTTAATCCTATTTTTAGCTGAGACTAGGCTGAATTTCGGACGATAAAGTCAAATTTTGATCATGCCTAATTTGGTCAAGTTTTCTAGAATGAATTTCTGGAACAAACTTTCCATAAGACATATAATTTCATCTAGAATGAATTTTTAGAAACACCCTTACATGAAATATGTTCCCAAATAAGCTCTTTATAACATATGAAATGAGTTTTGGAAAGAACTTTTTGAATCAAGTTTTTTTAGTAATTGTGGGAGGAAGTAATAGCTCTAAGGAGAAAAGGTCCAAACCAAGCATTATTGGACCACAAACATTTTTCACAAACATATTCTCAAAAGCATAATCGGAACTCAAAAATTAGAAACCATGTTGGGGTTACCCAAATTTGCATCAAGATGAGTGATAAAAGAAGTTAAACAAATTCTAAAATGTTCATCTAAGAAATTATAAAAATCATAATCTAGAAAAAGTTGGTAGATATTCAAATTGTCTAGAAATTATATTGTATTGAGATGTACAATAAATTTGTGAATATACTAAAAATATATTCTTTAACTTTGTCCAGACATTGGTGATGAAGTGTGTATCTCTCGATATTTATAAAAGAAAATTAGAGACAACTATGTGATAAAACCAACATTAGATAACACCATTTTTTTTTCCTCAACTATGCCTTTCTTTCTAAAGTTCATCTATTCCCATCTATCAAAATATAAGTTTTTATATCCTCAAAAACCAGTCATGAAGAATTCTTCCACAACTAGCCTTGTAAGCAATGCCTTTACCAAAATAATCCAAATTACATTTAATCCAAGTAAGTCTACTAGACTAAAATCTCCTTTAGGAGCTTTAGAAGATTGAGCCTCAACCTTAAAGTTTGTAGGAATATAAAATGAGTCATACAACACTATAGAGTGACATAAAAGAGATTTTCGAAATAACTTCTTTCGTTTTAATTTTATTTTTGTTATTTGAAAAAGTCATATAATGTGTTTGGATGAAAAATTTTCAAAGAGAAAAATAATTTTTAGAAAAAAAGTAATTTCAAACATAAAATTGAAATATATAATTTATAAAAATTCCAACATAATCTCTTATGCTTAGAGATGGCAACGGGGCGGGGACGAGTTTCGCTATCCCATACCCATCCCCATAAAAAATATTCATCCCCATCCCCATACCCAAACTCAACGGGTATCAAACTTTTGTCTCATCCCCATCTCCACCGGGTAACGGGTATAATTTAGTACCCATACCCATACCCGTTGTCTTACCACTTCAATGTTAATTTTAATTATTTTTTTATAAAATAATAAAAAATTATGGTAAAAGAAACATAATATTATCAAATATATAGGACGATGGTTGTTTCTTCAATATCAATTACTTTGAAATAAATTATAATTGTTTACATTTTAGATTAGAATACCAAATAAAATTTCATTAGAACAAAAATATTTATTAAATTTGCAAACATTAATGAAACCTAGTTGATAAAATTTAAAAATATTTTTTTAAAATATAAAAGAAAAACAAATATTCAAATTAAAATATATTTTAAATGTTTGTTTACTTTAATTTCTTAAATTCTAATCAATATTTTTTTTATACACTAATAAAAGTTAGGTTAAGTTATTCCTTTGGTCCTCATTTTCGTAGCAAAATATCAATTTGGTCCCTCAATTTTTTTATCTTAATTTGGTCCTTATTTTGGAAAATTTGATGCAATCAAGTCCTTTCTGTTAGTGGTGTAGTAACGATGTTAAATGGGGTGCCATGTGTCAGTTTCTAGATTTTTGAATATTTTATTATTTTTTTAATTTTTTTATTATTTTTTTTTAATTTTTTTAAAAGAATTACAAATTTGCCACGTGTTAAGCTGACATCGTGCCACGTGACCGTGACAGTGCCACGTGTCACAATTATGCCCGATGCCATTTTCTCATTTTCAATTTGGTTACTATATTTTAATTTTTGTCTCAATTTAGTCCCAATTTTTCTAAAAATTGTGCAATTTCGCCTCTCTCCAAATTGAAACAAAAATTAACTTTTATATAAATTTTATACAAATATTTTTATTAAATTTGATTTTTTTATTCAAATTGATATTTTTATTACATATTTTCAACAAAACTAAGTTTATTTAAATTTGTTTCACATTCAATTTTACTTAAAATTGTTTTCAAATTTTAAATTTATTTGTTTTTTATTGTTACATAAACTAGTTAATTTTTCTTAAATTTATATAATTATTCTTTTTACACCAACTAAAACATTTGTATAGAAATTATTGAATTTTACACATTTTAAAATATGCAATTATTTAAAATATAAATTCAAATAAAAAACAATATTAAAGTATGATGTAATAAAATATCAAATATAATTTATGATTTTTTTTTTTGTTATTAGCATTATTTTCTATTAACAACTTTAAAATAATTTTAAATAAAGTTTAATGTAAAATATAAATTAAAATAAACTTAATCTTGTTAAAAATATTAACTTGAAATATCAAATTTGATGGAAATATTTGTTCACATTTATATACAAATTTAATTTGGTTTAAATTTGGAGAGGGACAAAATTACACAATTTTTACAAAAATTGGGAATAAATTGAGACAAAAATTAAAATACTGGGACCAAATTGAGAATAGGGAAATGACACGTGACACTATCACTACCATGTGGCACGATGCCAGCTTGACACGTGACAAATTTTTAATTTTTAAAAGAAATTTAAAAAAAATAAAAAAGAAATTCAAAAAATTCAGAAACTTACACATGACACCCCATTTAACACCGTTACTGCACCACTAACGAAAAAAACTTGATTGCATCAAATTTCCCAAAATAGGGACCAAATTGAGATAAAAAAAATTGAGGGACCAAATTGATACTTTACTACAAAAATAGGGACCAAAGGAATTATTTAACCAAAAAGTTATAATACATCACTTGATCAAAATGCCGCAAAAGATCTTTTGAACTCGAATATATGTTGGATGGTGATAAAAAAATATTCATGGCAATTACATTAAATTTTTATATTGTACTAAATAAAAGTTATTTATACAATTATAGTGAAAATATTACAGTATGATTGATAATGAGTTAGAAAATAAAAAATAATTAGATAAATATATCAAAAGATTATTCTACATGATTAAAATAAACAACAATAAAAGTATTAAAAAATAACAAATGTGTGTCTTAGAAACAATTTGAGAGTCTATTGAAAGAAATCGCACAAAGGAAAATAAATGTATAATTAAGGATATGATAAGATGAAAAATACCTTAGAGATCTACTTTTTTTTTTCAAATATCAACATATATACTCAATGGTCAATAAATAACAAAAATTGTTTTAGAGAAGCAAAAAAATTGTTTAAATGAAACAAAAATTATTAATAATAAGTAAAGATTTTTTTTTTATATTACCTTGTAAATGAAAGGTTTATGCTATTAAACACTTAAATTGAGAGTATTAAACATTCTCATGTGAAAGGAAAATATACAATAAATAAAAATATTAAAAAATAATATAAATATTCAAATGTGAGACATAAAAATTTTTAATTACATACATCATTTTAACATAATTACATAAAGATTTATGATAAGATGAAAAATATATTGGATACGAATGAGTTTCATACAAACCAAATAATTAGAAGAAATAAAAAATAATATATTATATATATATATATATGGTTACTTAATTAATTATGAAGATTTTAATAATTTAAACGGGAATGGAGATATGGTGGGGACGGGTATTATGGCGGGATATGTACATTCCCATCCCCATCCCCATACCCAATTGAAAAAGTCGGGGATTCCCCATACCCATACCCATACCCAGTTAATGCGGGGATTCTCCGTCAATCCGGGGACGGATTCGGACAATACCCACGGAGATGGATTTATTTGCCATCTACGTATACTCATCATGACTCAGACAATAATAGGTCAATTTTATTCCATACATACTTGTTACTCTTGTTGGAGTTCCTACTCTTATAATAATATACTGTGCACATTTTATTACTTAAAATTATAAAACTTTAAATTTTATTTACAAAGTAAGAATTTAAGTTGCTTCATACTCTCTTCTTTGTCACATCTATATCTCTTCTCTTCGTACTCTCACCTCAATTCAGTTTTGGTGAAGGAGTCATTTCTTTAATTTGTTGAAAATGTCATCTTCTTAGTCAGCAAGTTGACGTGTGTCGGAGCCAGTAGCAGACCTTATGGGGGCGGGAGAAGAGTCATGCCTACGCAATTTTTTGTTTCAATTTTTCTTTTCAAAATTTATGTATCGGAAATTCTTAAAATTTTAATATATATATATATATATATATAATATGGATAGAAATTAAATTAGATATCTTTTATTTATTTTATGAAGTACAATATTTAATTAATAAATAATAAAATATAAAATTAAATATAATAAAAAATAAAAATATCATTAAGATTCTTTTAATATCTGTTGAGTGTTTAGAATATTATACTGTATCATTCTTTTATATATATATATATATATATATTATTTGAAAAAAAGGTTTAAATATCTCATTACTTACTCTGATTTGTTATGTTATCTTTCATTTTTTAAGAGAAAATATAACTCCTATTTTATCTCACTTGATTGTGTTTGATAATAAACTATTAATTTAATAGTTAGTAATATTTTTTCTTTATATCATAGTCTTTGTATATTATTTTTTAAGAATCTAAATATGAATATAAAAGAAAAGTAATTTATTATTATTTATTTTATAACTATTTTTTAACTTTGACTTGATTATTATAGAGTCTTTTTTTTAGTAGTTATGTCTTTGAATTTTCTATTAGATTATAATAAATTATTTTTGAATTTTAAACTTTCTTTAAAAAAAACAAAGTAGTTAGATTGAAGAATAAAATAATAAATTTATTTTTTAAGAGTAATGAAATGAAAGCTGTAAAGATGTAAAGATGAAAACAGAAACAAATTCAACTTCTTCAATTAATCTGAACCATCATACTAATAATTCAATTGTTTAATTAGAGAAGTCATTTTTTAAAGTTAAAAGAATTACAGGCGATGAATTTGATATTAATTTTTTGGGATGTGATACAGAAAAAACATTCTCAAATATGAGAATATCTAATAAGTAAAAAAGATGAAATTACAAGAACTTATCTAAAACGGTGTTCATATGAAATACAATTACAACTCTATAAATTTTGAGTGTATCTCCAAAATTATTGGTCTAAGATTGTAAACTTAACATTTCTTTTTTTCAATTGATATGGTGGGGTTTTGTTTAGGTTGAAGTTGATCATGTTTACTTTTTAACTAACACCATTAAACTACGTTTTTCTATTAATGTAATGAACGCTATGCATTACTCAACATTCGTTGGCTAATTATTGTCAAGATGAACATTCATTAGTCTTTTTTTACCAACATCAACATCAGTTTTCAACTTATATCAAATATAATATTTTTCAATCGATGTTAGTTGGAATTGTCCTTCAACTAATATTGATCAAATTTAGTTTTTGGCAAACATAAGATAAGTAATTTTTTTTATCGTTTTTAGTGAGTTTTCTCATCTATCAATCCCATAATCTCAAAAACATTAAGCATACATGAGTTAAAAAATAAGCTTGACCAATATCAATCATATATCATAACTACATTTTACACTAGTCAAAAATATCTTCGATCAATATTAATTAAAATAAATCCTTATTAGTATTAACTAAAAATTACTAATTTATAAATTGATTATCACTTTATTATTCTTTTTACAGGATATGAACGAGATGAAATTGAACCTCGGTAATTAATTTGTTAGTTTGGCACTGAAAGCTGTTCCCGCGGAAACAAATAAGAGATGTTAAGGACACAAATATCATATTACCTCAATCTTCAATCTCTCGAGTTGGCTCCTCCTCAGTCTGCATATGCCATCTATCGATGTACACGGTTTGGACCCTTGAGGGGGTTACTTGCAGAGAGGCCTTCGACGATCAAGTCAGCGAAAAGATTATCAGAAAGTCAAATCTCTTGATTAAGGGATTAATGAATGCGTACCTTTAATTGTTGGGGTCCACGTGTATTAATAGAGTTATTAATTATGTTTGCCCTTCTTGTGGGTTGGGCCATTGCTTGGGTCCTAGATGGCCCTTAGTTAATCTTTATTGGTACTAGGGGCTTTGTATGTAATATTCTAAGTCTAGAATTGTCAATAGATGTCATCCTGTTTTCTGAAGTAAGCGGCCTAGGCCGCTATGTGCTTTCGTTTGCCTGGTTACTAACTTAGTTTCATCTGCTGGGTTATGTATGCGGGCTTGGTCGTGCAGTTTTATTAGTCCACCTAAGTGCAGTACAAAAGCAAACCTCTCTTGATTAAAAGAGGATTCCATGATTGTGAAGAAGTGAATTTTAAACCTAATGTAACTTCATATTGATTTGTAAGATACGATTTTTACCCACTTAAACACTATGAAATTGACCTTATTTCTAGGGAGCATGGTGGTTTTGAGGTCTGCGTGTTGATAGTGGGCGAGGACGAGGGCGAGGGATGGCAGCCCCCGGGACAAGGATGGATGGGTCTCCTCGATGTTTGGAAGGAGGAAATTCTAGTTTCATTTCTTCTAGAGCCAATTCTTCACTCTGGAACTCACCAATTGTAGCCTTCAAAATCATTAGTATAAGAAACAAAACTAACATCTTCCTCTTCACATTTAATCTACCAACTTTATTTATTTATGCTTCAATCCAATCATCCATAACACCTCTTTTATACTTGTCAGGTTTTACATAGGGGGTTTCACTGGGGAGAACAACACCAATGAGATCTGAGCCTAACCACATAAGACACTGACACCACTCTCAACCCAAAACCTTAAGGCAATGGGTTTATGGGTCTTTATTCTTATATAGTGCTCTACTTTCTCATTTCTGGTCAATGTGGGACTTAGACTCACACTTGTATTCCTAACAATTCTTGTCAGGTTTTACAGAGGGGGTTTCACTGGGGAGAACAACACCAATGAGATCTGAGCCTAACCACATAAGACACTGACACCACTCTCAACCCAAAACCTTAAGGCAATGGGTTTATGGGTCTTTATTCTTA
>Ga0214544_1003884_pt1 | contig 30462 bp, 10 predicted proteins | sample CNSS3metaG_FD_160074 | JGI IMG/M metagenome (GOLD analysis project Ga0214544, IMG submission 160074) | Root nodule microbial communities from cowpea collected in UCLA plant growth center, Los Angeles, California, USA - CNSS3 | ecosystem: Host-associated > Plants > Roots > Nodule | place: USA...
CCGTAACTTAACTAAGTCAGCATATGAACGAGAATTGATGGCGGTGGCACTTGCAGTACAGCATTGGAGACCTTACCTGTTGGGGCGGAAATTCACTGTGTTTTCTGATCAAAAAAGTCTCAAACAATTATTACAACAACGTATTACAACGGGAGGGCAGCAAAATTGGGTGGCAAAACTCTTGGGGTACAATTTTGAGATAGTTTATAAGCCGGGGAAAGAGAATCGAGGAGCTGATGCTTTGTCTCGTAGCAAAGATGAAATGGGGCTGAACAATATGATTTATTTCCCAGTATGGTTGGATTGGCAAGAGCTCAATACTGAAGTACATGCAGATAAAAGGTTGCAAAAAATAATTGAAGAAGTGCAGCAAGGACGTGGCGAGAAGTTCTGTGCGGGATTTGTTTATAAACAAGGAGTACTTTATTATAAAAATCGCCTAGTCATTTCGGAGAAATCTGTTTGGATTCCGAAATTTTTGGAAGAGTTTCATGCTACTCCTTAAAGTGGTCATTCAGGGTTCTATCGTACATACAGAAGAATAGCAGCAAATTTGTATTGGAAAGGAATGAAGAGAGACGTCCAACAGTATGTTCAAGCTTGTGACACGTGCCAAAGACAAAAATATATTACAGCAGCCCCTAGTGGTCTTTTGCAGCCATTACCAATTCCGGAGAGGGTCTGGGAAGACATTAGTATTGACTTCATCACGGGATTACCAAGATCAAAAGGGTTTGAAGCAATCTTGGTGGTTGTAGATCGATTGACAAAATACTGTCATTTTGTGCCTCTTAAACATCCTTATAGCGCGAAGACTCTTGCTGAAATTTTTGTGAAGTAGGTAGTGCGGCTACATGGAGTTCCGAATTCTATTGTGAGTGATCGAGACCCCTTATTTATGAGTGTATTTTGGAAAGAGTTTTTTAAAATGCAGGGAACCAAGCTGAAAATGAGCACAGCCTACCTGTGATGCCCGGATACGGATACAGATACGGACACGACACGGACACGGATACGGAGATACGGCAAAATTGAAAAAGTATAAGACACGGACACGGCAATATACATATTAAAATCTAATAATTTTATTTCATAATAAAAAAAACATTTAAAATATCATAATGTTTGAGGCTTATATATGTTAATCTTCATCAAAAAATACAACTTCTAATTCTGGTTCATCGAGAGATAGGCTAGCAATATCAAGAATTTCATTATCATCCATTGAAAAATCATCTCCAGCAATATCCCACATGCTAGTTTCCTTTTCCTTGTATTTTGAAGAGTTTCTTGAAAGAAGACGAAGAATACCAATCAAATAAAATATTTGAGTAATAAAGAAAAAATCAAATAAAATATTTGAGTAACAAAGAAAAAATCAAATAAAATATTTGAGTAATAAAGAAAAAATCAAATAAAATATTTGAGTAACAAAAGAAAAAATCAAATAAAATATTTTAGTAATAAAGAACAATCAAATAAAATAATATAGTGCCATTAAAAAGAGAAGGGCGTGAAAAGGGTGAAAAGGGCGTGAACAGAGAGCGTGAACAGAGAACCATCTTCCTCGCGAGGTGTCCGCCGCGCATCCGAGCAGCTACAGGTGTCCGCCGACGCGTGTCTCCGACCTGGCCGTGTCTGATCCAGAGAGAAGCCTTCGACACCGTGTCGTGCAGGTGTCCGCCGCGCCTCCGCGTCCGTGTCCGCTTCGGGAGCGGGAAGCGGCGTCCAACCACCGTGTCGGAGCATCACAGGTGGGAATAGAAAGGGACTCGATGGTGTGTGACATAATAAGCCAAACAAACCTTGTGAGAACATACATTGATAATTTTTTATACTATAGTATGGAAATGAAACTTTTGTAGTCTAGCTCAACCTCACGCGTAAGGTTTTCACCCTACTTATATACTATGATTTGCTTATATATCTAACCAATGTTAAATTTAAGCATACTCCTTACACCAATGATTGAACATCTTGAGTGTGTAAACATAAGAGATTTAATAGCAGATGACACGATAAGTCTAACAAACCTCACTAAAGCTTGTACTTGATAAACTTTAGTATTGCCTTATAGATTAGACTATAAGTCTAACTTAATCTTGGAAAACTAATAAATCAACAAGATTTGGAACTCACCTATCTATCTATCTATCTATCTATATATATATATATATATATATATATATATATATATATATATATATATATATATATTACAATTTGATCATACTTTCAAATAATAATAATCTCCAACATCTGTTAGAGAAATATAATGTAATATTAAGAATAAAATACATTAATACTTGCATTAGGACTATGAAGAAGTATGATGATAAGTTTGCATGAATTATTTTAAAACATGAGATTGATTATTGATCCTAATTTAAGACATTCGTTAACGGAACAAATATTACTTGAAAAGTATGGTTTTGTACCAATAAATAAGACGTTATTACATTGTGTATAGGCTAAACTAAACAACTTAAGTAAAGTAAAGGGCTTTATGCAAAGTCATGTAATGAATTAGTTCATTAAATTGCAATAAAAACAAATACAAATGAATGGAATATGGTGAGACGGACATTCAATCTCGTAAATGATAATAATCCTCTATTTTGAAAGATATTTATTTTTTTCTTAATGCAATAAGGAAGGAGTTTGTAAGAGGGGGCAAACTATGGTTGGGTATTAATGGAGGTTTGATATTTGTTATTACCCTAAATGACAACAAAGGAGCATTCCGTGTAGTTATTGTCTTAATTTGATACATGTTTTTGCATGTGGGATTTGAATCATGTTGTTTTTACAAATTTCCCTGTACGAAACATATCTAAGTTTATGCTTTGTGATTGTTTGCCAAATATACAAAAGTTTGCACGATGCTTATTGTAAGTTCATCTTACTAGTGTTTGTTACTTGGTTATAAGCTATCATGCACCAATACTTCCACTTGAGTTATGTATCTGTGTCCGACATGTATTCGTGTCCGATACTTTATGATACTTTATCGATACTTATTATTGAAGGATCTAATTTATAAAGTCGTAGTACATTACAAGAAATTTTTTGAATAATGACAAATTTTAGTGACAACAAATATTTAGTCACTATGCAGTGACCAATTTAGGTACCTATTTAAAATCTAAAAATTATTGACAACTAAAATAGTTCCAAACAATTATAATTGATCTGTACATTAATAATTAAAATATTTTTTATTATGAATTGGTTTCTAAATTAGTTACTAACATTATCTACCAATGTTTTGACTACCAAAATAATTCGTTTCTAAATTATCCGCTAACATTAGCTACTACCAATGATATATTTATTATGTTTTTAAGAATTATTATACATTTTTCAATATTTATATATCACGTATCGTATCCTATTATTTTCAAAATAAATGTATCGTCGTATCAGATATGTGTTGATCCAATACACATATCGTATTCGTGCATCATAGGTTATAAGTAAAATATTAAGGAGATAAGTTTTTTCAGTGGCATGTGGCTTATGAAGTGTACAACCATATACAATATTAATTTGTTTACAATACAATATTCAATACATGGTTCTTTCTTGTGATTTATGGTCTATGAAGACCTAGCATTTTTTTTCTTATGGGAAGAATGTATTTAAAATGAAAAGTATCATGTACATTGTGAATTGAATATTTGTTGATTAGCACCGATGGCGGAACTTGGATAAAACACTTATGGGTGCCAAATTACATTTTTTATATATAATTTTTTTTAGTTAAAAAAAAAAACTCTTTATTTTGTTTCATTTCCTATGCTTTAAACAAGCACACATAATAGTAGAATTCAAAAAAATATGACTATCATTCGCTATTATATCATGATATCAAACCATGAATATAAACCCTTCGTACCTCATCAATTTGATTGGGTGAGTATTGTTAAATTTGAGGACGCTTTTCTCGGATCGCGTTCTAATGAAATTTTAAATTCATTACATGTAATTATAGGAATTTTAGAGATTTGTTTTTCATTGTCTTGAATTCTTGATTCTCCTGAAAATTTTCAAGTTTAGTTAAAATAGATGCATTTTTTTTTTCATTTTTATCACAAACCTTCCTCCTTCAGAAAAACAATCAATTATTTTACTCTTTATCATAATCTTTCTAATATAAATTTATCACTTCTCACCTATTTTTTAAAAAAGATAAAATTTATATTCACAAATCACAATTATCACATTACAAAACATAACAAAACACATACTTTAATTAAATAAGCAACCTGTATAAATTCAAAACTTTAAAAAATTTACCATAGGCAGAAAAGCACAAAATTCCTAAATTTCATAATTAAGGGTTGATAGATGATCCATATAAGTTATTAATTTTTTATAGTGCAATATTCAATATATCACTTGTTATTTATGACCTATGACGAACTGATCATTATTTTGCTTGTGAGAATAATGTATTAAAAGTAAAGATATTTCAGGAGATTTATAACATTGTTTTGAATGACTAATTGAGAAAATTTGTAAGAAGCACCCATGTGGGATATTCACCACACTTTGTCATGTCAAGAATTAGAAAGTGCAGGTTTAACTTAATACTACAAAATTAGCTTTTGATGTGAAACTTACATTCATTTATATACTATAATTTGACCACATCTCTACTCGATGTGAGATCTTCAACATATATTTTCTCGCTACTGGACATTTTGAGTGTGAAATTAAATGTGTGGATAGTATGACAACAAAATAATAGTAACGGATAGAACATGACCAACAAAAATCGTACAAGGATAAGCTCGTAACTATCTCAAAAGGTAAATTTAGTTCTAACTCAACCTTATAAAATCAAATTACAATGTGACGTTTACTCTCACTTTACGCTATAATTTAGTTATATCTTTAATCGATATGGGATCTTCAATAGTTAACGACTACCAGTGCACAATAAATAATTTAAACTCTATGTATCAATGTGATCGTTAAGACTCTACTATAAGTTCATCAATAGTATCTCAAGCATAAATTTATATCTCGATATTAAGACTAGTTATAAACAAATAATCACCTTTAAATTAAAAAAGTACTCATTGAGAAGTTATGAATTAACACATTCAAAACCTAATTGACCATTTATCCTTATATATTATTTCATGATTGTTTTTAGATCAAACATGAAACAAATATACTAATTATGTCCAATATTATATTTTTTTAACAAGACAAATAAATTATTAATATATATCAAATAAAATAAGTTGAAGATTAGTAAAACAAATTTAAGATTATTTATGAGTCTTAGAAAATGGATTTTGAAACCAATTAATAAGATGATGTTTGTACTCTGCTTATATACATGTATATATATAAGCATGATACAAATATTGTCAAAAAAGATATTGAAGAGTCTCACATCGACTAGGAATAAGATAAAATTATAATATATTATGATATAATATACAATTTTACTTTATTCCTAGTCGATATGGGACTCTGCAACATATTTCTTGACAATATTTATGCCATGCTTATATATTTCGGGGGTGTGTAACACACCACTCAGATTAAGGACATACATGTTAGAGATAGAAAAGGACTCGACAATGTCAAACATAATAAACTAAACAAACCTTATGAGTACAAATATTTATAAGTTTTTATACTATATTATGAAATTGAAATTTTTTAGTCTAGCTAAACCTCACAAGTAAAGTTTGCACTGTACTTATGTTTTGTAATTTGACCATATATCTAAGCAATATTAAATTTCAACACACCCCTTGTACTAAAGATTGAAGATTTTGTTTGTGAAAACAAAGGAGACTCAATTCCAAGTGATTTGACGAGTCAAACAAATCTCGTTAAAGCATGCACTAGATAAAATTTAGTATTGTCTATAGTTCAGACTTTAAGTCTACCATAATCTCGAAAAACTAACATATCACACAAAAATTACATTTCATTTATATATTATAATATAACCATACATTCAAATAATAAAATCTCTGTCTGTTAGAAAAATATAATGTAATATTAAGAATAAAATATAAGTACATTTTTTAGAGACTTTAAAATTTTAATAATTTATTAAGAAAATAATTAAAAAAAAAACAATTTATCGAGGACTCAATAAAATGACTACATAAAACTTGTTTAAGCCTTATGCACATTTCATGCTTTGCTTCTTGGAAGGTGTAAAATAGTGGAGATTTACAATATTGATGCTAAGAATACATTTTTGCATAGTAGACTATATTTATAAAGGTTCTAGTTTTGAAAATACAACTTTACGAGTTTACATTGAAGAATGAATTGTACGACTTCACGTAGTAATGTATCCGAATGGAAAATTATGCTTATATAATATCAGGATGTGGTTTGAATATCTTAAGTTCCACATTGAGTAAATCAGTTTCCAAAATTTCTTTTTCTTTATATAAAACTTTGTTGTAAACAAAAATATATTTATTTAAGTGAATCTAACTGCAAGCGAAGACTGGCATGTCAAATTCAAGGTACGTTTTTTCAACTTCTTCTTTTTTAATCATTTTAGTTTTATTTTTACTTGTAAGCTATTTGTTTTTTATTTTATTTTATATGGCGTTTAAATTTAGATGACTTATCAATTATTATGCATTTGAAACTGCTTCATTGAGAGAACTTGATTGATGGATTGACAACAATTTCATAGGTTACTAACAACAAATTTTATAGCATAATTCAATTAGGAAAGATAAAGAAAATTTGTATTTATAGATATATAGGGATAAAATTCATGACGTATAGTAAATGAGTATTTTTAATGATATTTATCAATAATAAATATGAGCATTTTTAAGTATGGGTTTTGGTGATGGAATAAGTACATGTATTATGGTATTTGACTGCAGATATTTGTTACTTACTCGTAAAATCCGTTATGGATATTAATCGAATATCTTTAATGATAGTTAATATGAATATTTAAATTACCGTTCATTAATGGGATATATACATGTATTATGATATTTAACATGCGGATACTTAATATCTATTCATGATTTGTTTTATATATTTTTTGGATAATAATTATTTTGAGTTTTATTTTATTATTATTATTTTTTTAAAAAAATTTATGTTTTCATGCAACTCATTCAAATTAATATGTTGTCGTTCCTACATAAAACATCACTTGTTTCCTTCTATATACTATCATGCATCTTTTAAACATACATTATATAAATAAACTATCTTACATTGAAATTATTTATGAAACTTATATTATGTCTAATTTTAATATCAGCACAAATCCTCATTTAAATAATAGTAATTAATAACTAAAATATTGCTATTTATGTTAATATATTTTTTCTTATCTATAATCTATAACAATATATAAAGATGATTCCGTCTTTTGTGTCCAAATTTTATAATACCAATTCTACCCTTTCCAATATAATTATTTATTAATTTTTTAAAAATTAATGATTATTTTTACCTATTTTCTATAAAATGGTTTATCTTTTTTTATTTATATATTCATCAATAATTAATTTTTCTATTCATTTCACTTTATTTTTAACATTTCACTTCATTTTTAATAAATATAAATTTATTTTATACATTAACTTAATAACATTACACTATTATCGCGCCTGTGTATTACAGTAGTAATATATAAAGAAGATTTCCTCTTTTGTGTTCACATTTCAAAATTCCAATTTTATCCTTTAAAATATAATTATTTATTAAATTTTTTAAAATTGTTCGTTACTTTTAAAGTTTTTTTATAAAATCGTCTATTTCTGTTTCTTTTTTCTTTTTCTATTTATCAACCGTTATTGTCTCATCTTTTCTGTTATATTTCACTTTATTTTTAATTTTTAACAAATATAATTTTGTTTTTTATATTAACTTAATAACACATATCTAAAAAATGCTTACACACAGACATGTGATAGCACCTGTGTTTATACTTTTTATTTCTAAAAATAAATAAATAATTATATTTATAATTATTTACTTTATCTTGGATTTAATAGATAGTGTGTACACTAAGATTAAGTAGTATCAATTAAATTAGATGCTAGAATGTAAACATAGATGTATAGACATTTTAATGGGTATTCAGAGATGATGAATAATTTAATATTCACTTACATATGGATTAGATATGAGTTTCATATTATCTATATTTGTATATTTTCTAAAAAAAGTAAATTAAAATTTAATTTATATTTTATTAGATAAAATTAAAATATAATTTATGTTTTATTAAATTAAATTTAATTAACTTAATATTATTTTAATTTATATTATATTATATTTTATATATTTGTGTAATTTTATTTTAAAAATTTAAAAATTATTGTTTCTTTAGATAGCTGTGGGTATCATGAATATCTATCCACATGTTTCAAACAATTTGCATACATTTTTAAATTACCATCCCATACAAATTAGATTTTTTTTGTATTGCAGATCAAGTATTTGATATTGCTATCCATATTTGACTCGTTACAATTCTTATCTCTAACCATACTTATACATTTTATTTTTTATAAATTATTATTATTTTTTAAATATTTGTGAGCATTATAAATATTTACAAATTTAAAAAATCTTTTTAAATGACCATTTCATAAGAGTTAGATTTTTTATTACGAATCATTCTCACACATTTTATTTTTTATACACTTTGTATGAAATCCTATTATTCTAGTGTCAAAATAAATTCATATATATATATATATATATATATATATATAATTTCTTAGATTCTGAGTATACTTAATTTTAATATTTAACTAGTGGTATTTTTCGATCTTTATATTTTAAAAGAATAATGCCAATTTAGAAAAGAATAGACCAAGTTACATGTATTTAAAAGATATAAAAGAATAAAAAAGAATTATACAATTAAATATAAAAATCGAATTAATTAAATTATTAATTAATCAAATTTTTAACTATACATTTTTTTATTTTACTGTCCTTTTCTACACTTAATAAAATGTTAATATTTATAACTTAGGTATTTATTTATCATCACTTGTGCAAATTGACCCTACCCCATAATTCTCTGGAAGTTTCCGAGAGAAGTAGGAGAAGAAATAATTAGAGAAGATTAGAAGTGCTCTTTCTTCTTCTGATAATAAAAAGCGGTCCGAATTTTTTCCTCTGCCCTATGCTCACTTTTTCACTTCCCGGTTTTCTCTCTATGGCTGGGAGTGAGTGAGTGATGGTTACTGTACTATGCAGTCTTCAACTGTGTATCTCTCTCCCACTCCTTTCAATGGCGTAGTGGTTGCTGTGCAAGTGAGTTTCCTCACCGATCTGGCTGTTCCTTAGTGTTTTAGGTCAAACAAAACGATTTGCTATTCTCCGTTATTTACTCTTTATTTTGATCACTCATTTCCTCTGTTAGGGTTTAGGTTATGTTTTTTTTGTCAGTTGCAGATTTCATTGTTGTCTAAAAATTTACATTATTAGTGTGTTGTTATCGTGTCTTTGTATAACTTTTTTTTTTCTTCCATATTTTGTGCTATTTTATGTTGTTCTGTATAGCTTAGGGAAACACTTTTGTCCGTTTCTTGTTTATTTATTTTTTCTTAGGTTTTATTTATATAGCCCTCTGAACAGCAGCCAAGAAGAAAATAAGGAGGAAAAAATGAAATAAGTTTATCTAAGGTAACTCAAATTAGTTCAAGTATAAGGTGATGTTGGAATATCTGTCATTTAGGTTCTTCAAAAGCTAATTGTGGGTACTTTATAAGGGTTATGTAGGAAGAAGAATAAGTAAACTGATTTTGGATAAAATCACTGATTTCTGAGCTAGTTTGTGGAATTTCTCATACAAAAGAGTTGATTTTAAGTTAGTTATGCGTTGGGATAGGAGATAGTTGTCTACAAATTTGAATCAATTATAATATGCTTGGTCTCATTTTTATTGTTTTTGATATTTGATATAAAAACTAATTTTAGATTACAAAGTAACTTATTTATTGTTTTTCATTTTCTTCTCTTATAAATACTTTTAGAGAAGTTTGTATAAACAAGTTTCATATGTTCAAAAGACTACATTGCTTAGGAGTTGATGTCAAAAATATGTCCTAAGGTATCATTACTAAATGAAACCAATAATTAAGATTTGCTTAACTTAATTATTTGAACTATCACGTAAGCAACCAATCCTTTAATAAGAAACCATGATGCTAGGTAAAGCTATCTCCATGAGAAGTTTTTTCTAGCCATTTTTAAACTAAAGATTTTGGTTTTCTAAATCTCAAAGAGGAAGGTTCGAGCCTAATTTCCCTAACCTAAAGCTTGGTACTCCTAGAAAACTTAATGTAAGTTGTATAATACTATAGTCGTCATAATTTTAAAACTCCTCAAGTTGAAATATATAAATTGTATGCACCAAGCGTTGATCATGTAAACCGAATTTGAGATCTTCTCATAGACTTGGTGAGAGAATGTTGGCAAGTTGGTCATAAAGCTATTAAATCCAATACATATTTCCCAGGTGAACAACTTCGTCCTGGTAAAATGGCAATCAATCACTGTTTTTAGTACTTTTATGAAACAAAGGGTTGGAAGCAATATGAAAGGCTGCCTGATTATCACAACAGAACATCATTTGCTCAACTTTACAAAATTTCAACACTTGAAGGAGTTGTTTGATCTGCACAAGTTCATAAGTAGTTAGGACCATATATCTATATTTAGCTTTTTTTTTGGATCAAAGAACAACATTTTGTTTCTTGCTCTTCTAGGAGACAATATTTCGCCCATTGAATGCACAATATCTTGTAGATCTTCTATTAATAGGACAACTCAAACTACATCATAATGCCCTATAATTTGAGTATTTTGTTTGTCCTCATACAATAGTCCTTGTCCTAGAGCCTTTCTTATAAGTCTGAGAATGCAAATTACATTCTTCCAGTGATCAATGAGGATTTTGCATGAACTAACCTACAACTACTACTATATAAGAAATGTCAGGTCTTATAATAATGAGATAAAAGAGTTTTTCAACCAAACTTATATATCTTTTTGGATATGAATAAAATTTCACCTTGGTCAACCATCAACTTTTGATGTGGATTCATGAGATTGATTCACTTTGATACCCAAAAAGCTTTTTAGAAAAACAAAATCTTTTAGTTTAAAAATGGCTAAATAAATACATTTAGCTAAGAGATCTTAGTGGAATCATTTCCCATAATAATTATATCATGAACATAGATCATTAGATACCCACATTTCCTACGAGAAGTAGACAATACCAAACTGAATGATCTACCTCAGTTTTGTTTCGATCCAAAATCCTGCATAATATGATTGAATTTACCAAACCAAGCTTGGGATGAATGCTTTTGACCATAGAGAGAGTGGTGTGATTTACACACTAGAGTAGACTCCCCATGATAAACCCATGAGGTTGCTCCATGAAAATTTCCTCCTCAAGATCAATATGAAGAAAAACATTTTTAATGTCAAGTCAGTGAAGTGGCCAATGTTGAGTAGCGAATTGCAAGAAAAAATCAAATGGTGTTAATTTTAGCAATGATAGAGAAAGTATTACAGGAATCAAGTCCATAAATTTTTATATATCCCTTGGCCACAATTGATATTTAAGATGATCAACTTCACCACTCGACTTGGTCCAACTTTGGCAACATAGACCCATCTACAATTGACAATTTTCTTTCCAAATGGAAGAAGAACAAGATTCCAAGATTCCATGTGCCACTGCTTGCAGAGCTTGCATTTCGTCAATCATAATTTGTTACTAGGGATGGCAACGAGTCGGGTCGGGCACGGATAGTGCCTACCCGCAACCCGACCCGCCAAAAAAAAATCCGCCCTCTATCCGTCCGTTTACCTGTCGGGTATCTGCTTAAAAAATATCCGCAGATATTTTTAAAACCTGCGGGTACCTGTGGTTCCCGATACCCACAAATATTTAAAAATATATATATTTTATAAGTTTTTTAATATAAAATTATAAAAATAAAATATAAATTAAATTGAATTTTAATTATAATTAAATTTGACATAATAAAATATATTGTTAATATTAATTTTAATTAAATTTAACTTAATAAAATATAAATTAAATTTTAATTTTAATTTTTTGTAGGTAACGGGTACTCACGAGTACGGATAGTATGATACCCGCACCCGACCCGTTTATAAGCGGGTATTAAAATACTTGCTACCCGCACTTGCGGGCAATAAATCTCGCATGTACTAACTATCCGCTGCGGATTTTATCCGCAAATATCTGCGGGCACGGGTATTTTTGCCATCCCTATTTGTTACCATCCAAAATGATCAAGTGTCTCAAATTATTTTGGGAACAATAGTGGCACACAAAGAAAATAAATAAAAGAATAGGTTGAAGACAAACAATCATAACTCGAAAAATTTTAAATAGGATATGAATTACGAAAATACTGAATGTCTTTCCTAAGAGCAATAGGCCAATTTGAAGAGGAGTTATGTGAAAGAGTTAATGAAAAAAGGTCCATGGTAGGGGAAGCTGAAGGAGGAGGATCTAAATCATGAGAGACTTCTCGAAGAGTGGGAGGAACACTTTCTGTTGTGTTAGTATGTAAGTAAAGGTGGCCAATTGACGTATATTATCTTCTGTTAGTTTGAGAATGACATTTGTATCCTTTTGAAGATAAGAATATCCTACAAAAACACATTTAATAGCATTTGCGGAGAGTTTGTCTAACATGGAGATACATTCTGAACAAAACAAGTACAACCAAATACCTTAGGTGAAACATGAATAAGGGATCATTTGGAAAAATGGTGGACTAGGGAATTCGATTTAAAAGAGAGGAAGAAGACATTCTATTTATTAAAAATCATGTAGTTCTCATTACCCAAATGATGTACACGAACGTATTTATTCAACATTAGAGAGTGTGTAGTTTTAATGAGATGTTTATTCTTCCTCTCAACAATGCCATTTTGTAGCTGTGTGTGAGGACAAGTAGACTCATGTCAAATACCTTGTGCGGATAAGAAGGAAGTAAATTTAATAGAAGAATATTCTTTAGCATTATCACTGCAGGAGACTTCAATTACTTTTCCAAATTGGTTCTTAATTTCATTTAAGGACATAAATATGGACAAAAGTTTAAATGTCTTACATTAAATAAACCCTAGTACAATGAGACAATTCATCAATTAAGGTTACAAAATATCTAAAGTCAAAAGATGTGATAAGCCTTGGTCCCCAAATATTTGAATGAATGGTAGAGAAAGCTGAGTTACATTTGTTTTCACTTTGTTTTGAAAATGGTGACCTAACATATTTTCTCAGGCGACATGATTCATATTCTAATGCTTGAAGTTTTCTAAGACTAGGAACTATTATCTTCAACATGGCTAGAGTTGAGTAACCCAAACTATGCAAAAGCTTTGGGGTTGAGGTAGCAAAACAGGGTGTAATTTTAGTATTGTAAGCTGTGCCATACTATAACTGTCATAATTTCAACAGTCTATTAAGATAACCCAACAGGGCGTTAATGGTGTGGAACTTTGCCTAATTGGTAGTATTAGAGGTGAAATGGAAATTTATGCTTCCTAGATTTACTGTTTTAGACATCATATTTTTTTTTCCTGTTCCTGAGATAGATAGTTAGTTAAACATATTATATTAAGCGTGTCTTTATTTACTTATGCAAGTTATGTATGAAGTTCTTATTAAATGGTTCATATGCAGTTTGGCTTGTGCTGGTCAGGTGAAAATGTTGCACACTGACTGGGTGGTGAATTTCTGAATCGGCCGGAGTTGTTTCCCTCTGTGTTGTCACAAGATTCAGAGATCTGCGGTGAATTGGGTTTTGATATCAACTAACCGATGGAGTGCAACAAGGATGAAGCTGTGAGGGCTAAGCAGATTGCTGAAAATAAGATGCAAGCTGGTGACTATGAGGGGGGGCTGAAATTTGCTACGAAAGCCCAAAGGCTGTTTCCTGATATTCAAAACATCGTTCAGATCCTTGCAGTTTGTGAGGTCCACTGTGCTGCTCACAAGAAACACTCTGGGTCTGACATGGACTGGTATGGAATTCTCCAGACTCAACAATCTGCCGATGAAGCAACCATTAAGAAACAGTATAGAAAGCTTGCACTGCTACTTCACCCTGATAAAAATAAATCTGCTGGTGCAGAGGCTGCTTTCAAGTTGGTTGGTGAAGCTAACAGAGTGTTAAGCGATCCATCGAAGCGTACTCTGTATGACTCAAAATTTGGAGTTTCAGTGGGAAATACAGCAGCTAAGGTCGCCCCTTGTCACCCAAATGGAAATGCAAGGAATTATCAGAACATTTTTAATTCACAGCCCCATGCTTGGAATTCAAATCAGTATGAAAGTCAGACATTCTGGACATGTTGTTCTCATTGTAATACTAGATATCAATACTACAAAACTATTTTAAATCAGACCATACGCTGTCAACAATGTTCTAAATCCTTTAAAGCTCTTGATATTGGGAACCCCTATGTGCCACCAACATATTGGTCACCTTTCAATAATAATCAAGGGTCTGCAAAACATGCAAATGGCAAAAATGGCCATGTGGCTGCAGGAGCGACAAAGGCTGATGTTAAAGTGTCCAAAGCTAAGGAATCACAAGCGTCAACAAAGGTTGGTTGTAAAAGAGGAAGGCAGTCAGCATCAGATGATAATAACAAAGCTGGAGATGGTAAACGCATGAAAGACACCAAGGATCAAGAAAATACGGTTGATCCTCCTAGGAGAACTTCAAGGAAAAAGCAGCATGTTCTGTACCCAGAAACTGATAAAGCTGGTGATTTTGGAATTTCATCCAAAACTGATAAAGTGTTAGCAACTGGTGATGGTGATCAGAATGGGGAGACAAGAAATAAAGCAGATGCACTACGTGAAGAAACAATTTTAAGGAATAAAGTCAAAGTTGAGCAGACTAATGTGCAAGGAGAGGAGGTATTGAACTCAGATCTCAATGATAGAAAGTCTAAAGCTGTCTATTGTTCTCCACCGAAGTCAAATTTACCTCCCAATTCAGAGATTTTCTGTCCTGATCCAGATTTCAGTGATTTTGAGAGAGATAAGGCAGAGGATTGTTTTGCTGTTAATCAATTATGGGCTGTTTTTGACAATAATGATGGTATGCCACGATTCTATGCTCTTGTGAAGAAAGTCCACTCCCCTTTCAAGTTGCGGATTACTTGGCTAGAAGCTAACTCAGATGACCAAGGTGAGATTGACTGGAATAAAGCCGGTTTGCCTATTGCTTGTGGTAAGTTCAGACTTGGTCAATCTCAGAGAACTTCAGATCGTTTTATGTTCTCTCATCAGATGCATTGCATAAAAGGAAGTAATACTACATATCTGATATACCCAAAGAAGGGAGAAACTTGGGCAATTTTCAGACATTGGGATCTTGGGTGGAGTTCAAATCCAGAAAAGCATATTGAGTATGAATTTCAATATGTGGAAGTTCTATCAGATTTTGATGAAAATGTTGGCATTGAAGTTGCTTATCTTGGCAAACTGACAGGGTTTGTTAGTCTCTTTCAACATACTGCATTCGGTGGTATTAGCTTATTTTGTATATCACCTAGTGAGATGTACAGGTTCTCTCATCGGATTCCTTCAAACAAGATGACAGGTGCTGAAAGGAAAGGTGTTCCAAGTGGATCTTTTGAACTTGATCCTGCTGGTCTTCCTACTTGTCTTTTTGAAGTTGGTGATACCGGGGTTCCGAAAATGGATGGAGTCAATTGTTCCCACCAGGAATACTCTAAAGTTGAACAGGCAACTTCTAGTGATTGTATTGACAAATCAAAGTTGCAAGAGAGTAATGATAGTATTCAGAAATCAAAGTTGCAAGAGAGTATTGATGCCGAAAGAACAGCACAAATTCTCAGAAGGTCTCCAAGGTCGAGCCAAAAAAATATGGACAATGGCCAACCAAGCACTAGTCAATTCACGGTCAGAAAGGATGACATAAACATTGACCACAGGGGCTACAGTCCACCAGAGGGAAACGCTGCTTCATCCCACACTAATGAGAGGAAGGTCAAGAAACCTCAGAAACATGAGAAAAATAGTTATGATGGAGAGATATTGAAAGTTGGAAAGTTGCATAAAGATCTAAGCAAGAAAAATGCTCTAGGAGATGCATCTGAAAGGACATGTAAATTGACTGTTAATCATTCAAAAAACAGCAAAAATGTAAAGAGTAGCAACATTCCTCAGTTTGGAGAATCATGTTACGACTTTAAGATGGAAAAATCTGAAAAAACGTTTCAGTGTGGTCAGATATGGGCAATATATGGTGATAGGGATCATATGCCCAATACTTACACTCAAATTAAGAAGATTGAATTCACACCTAGTTTTAGATTGCAGGTTTCCATGCTTGAACCGTGCTCACCGCCAGGTGACCTTAGAAGAACAATATCTTGTGGCAACTTCGAAGTTAAAAAGGGCAAATTACAGATTCTCTCTCTCTCTGCATTCTCTCACCAGTTAAAAGTTGAACCTTTGGTAAATAATAGATATGAAATTTACCCTAGAAAAGGTGAGGTTTGGGCTCTGTACGAGGACCAGAACTATGAACTGACTTCTTCAAAGCAGGGCAGAGGTAAATGTGATATAGTAGAAGTATTAGCAGATAGTGACAAGAGTATACAGGTTGTTGTTCTGACGCCACATAGCAACTCCAAGACAATTTTCAAAGCTCCTAGAATTCAGAGATCTAAAACTGGTGTAATTGAAATATTAAGAGAAGAGGTTGGTAGATTTTCACATCAGATTCCTGCTTTTCAGCACAGGGACAATGTGCATCTCAGAGGGTGTTGGGAGCTTGATCCTTCTTCAGTTCCTGGTTCTTTCGTACCAATAAACTGAAGTATTTCTATACCTCTTGTCCACTTTATTCGTGGTAGTGAATCCATGTTTTGTTATATATTATTTAACCAGCTATTCTGTGAAGCAGCCATGTACTGAATTGTGTTGAAGGGATCCTCGTTTCATGTTTTTGATGAGTTACATTAGTTAAAGCAGCTGTTAACGCATTCTGGCTATATTTTTGTTTTCATCTGTGTGCGCAGGATGTGTTATCTTGGGTTGGAACCCGACATTCCTTAACTTTTTCTACTATCCTGTTTGTTATCATGTCTTGTGTTCACCTCATTTTAACATCATTACAGGATGAAACAGGATCGATGCTGGCAATACACTTTGATCCTGGTGGACTGTATCTGTATATAATTCTACCTTTCTCTATGTTGTTACCCGTGATGTTTGGCCATTGGGGTTCTGAGCAGCTATTTACCTGTATAAGCTACACATTCAACCTTCTTGGGTAATTCGGTCCAAGGTAATACATGTCAGGTTAGTTAGATCTGCAATTGTTGTGAAGTTTGGATTGCATCAACTTTGTTCACTGTGTTTCCCAGCCATTGACCACGGGGACTTTTGGCATCAGACAAAATTTTTCATATTCAAAAATCATAATCTATACTAAGGGCAACTTCTCATTGACACGCGATTGGTATTTTTTTACACTTACTGGGAGTCTGACATTAATTAATTGAACACTATCAGCTAGAGGAATATAAGTATTTTGGTAAATAGATTTTTCAAGAGGGAGAACTGATTCAGTTATGTTATCTTCGAGTTCTAAAACAAACAAAAGAAATGGGGAGTAATATTATGTTTCAGATCATGATTTAGGTAATTTGGATGAACTAGAATCGAAAGTGAAGAGATTCTATAACCATTTGTAGTTTGTGTGTTGTGCCTTTTTTTTTTTCATTTTATACATGATATGGAGCGTATAACATGCAAAAGATTCATTTTTGGAAATTGGGATTTTGGATGACGAATGGACAAAAATATTAATATACAAGTGACATTTATATATCTGATATCTTATTTTGATTGAATATAATTTATATTTCTAATTTCATGTTTTAATTTATTCGTGTATTCTGTTTATTGTCTATAATACTTATACTTATATATTACTAAAACTTTATTATGCAATTGAAATGATAAAATAAAATAAAAATGGCATTTGAACGACTCAGATTTGAGCTCGAAAACAGCATTTGTTTGATTAGTGTTAAATCTTTTAAAATGGTACAAATGTAGAAAGAGAAGTATTATATTTTAAAACGTCCTATGCAAACTAGATGACCGAAAGAAGAATCATATTGAATTAGAATATTGAAAATAAGATCCTCATTTATTTAAATGGAGATAATACAACAAATTAAGTTACTTTGAAACAAATATATTTATTCTTTAAAGAGGAAATATATTCTAATTTAACAAATAACCCTTCTATTCTATTTTAAAGTTATCTAAATTAGATAACTTAAATGACTGATCTGGTTTTGTTCTAACTGGTTAGCTAATATGTTTGTGTCGATTTAATTCATATTTAAATAGATTATTATTTTTACTCGATAATGAATTATTTTAACTTGCTTTAAAATAAATAAATAGAATAATTGGTTTAAATTTAAGTTATATTAACAAATTAATTATAATATTTTAATATATATTAATAAAATATTTTACTTTTTAATAATTATAACTTTATGAAACAGACTAATACATAAGTTTTAAAATTATTTGATTGGAGTTCATTTATGTAATAAATTCGACAGGTTCAAAAATTTAGATTACAATTTTTTTGTTTAATCTAACCTTTTCTTTTGTTTTAGGTTTTTCAAATTAGCTCATGGGAATGATTGAGATGGCAAACATTTTTAACAATCATGAACCATAGTGGAAATTCAAGCTCAATGCAAGGTCTAGAGGGTTCATTACAAGAAAAAGAGGTAAATTGGTTTACAAAACTTTGCCAAAAAGAGTGGATAATCTCTAATAAGGTGCAATTATACGATGCCCCTGTTTCTTTTTGCACCTCTCTTTTATCTTCTGCATCCCTATAAACTTCATGAAATTATACTCTTACCCTCTTCTTCTTCCATCATCCTCCATCTTCGTCTTACCACTCTACCTTCATCTTGATATATTTTTTCTTTCATTTCCATCTTCACCTTACAGTATCTTCATCTTCTTCCTTCTTCAACCTCTCCACCACCACCGTTGTTAAAACTCTTCACTACCAGTACCCACAAACACTATCATGTTTCTCATCATCTATTCTTCTTAATAGAGGACATCGGAGAAGAAGGTAGACATGAATCCTCCATTCCTCTATTCAATCGACGAAGAAGCTGTAGCAGGGCGTGCCAAAGCTTAAAACTCTTCATTGGTAAAGCAAGGGAGTGAACCAAGACTGAACAAAGATGAAAAAAGGTTTGTGTGCAGCTGCTGTGGAACGAAGTAGGTGAAAATGAAGATTAACCTTTCTTTTTTATTATAAATTTATAAGGGTAAAACGGACATTTCATAGTTTACGGGTGCATGTAAAAATATATGAGTGAAAAAAGTAGAATCTCATTTGTATTGCTTATTTTGCGAGAATAAAAGCCGCAAGCAATCAATAGACTCTGAATAAAAAATTCATTAAATTAGTTTTTTTTTTTTGAAAAGGCATAAATAATTTGATAGAACAAAAAAATGTTTTAGATAGGGCGACAAGATGGAAAAGTTGACTCAATTTGGTCTAGTCTATTAAAAATGATCAAATCAAGTTGGTCAATCAAATAGAAAGAGATTGATCATAATAATATGTCTTTGTACGTATAGAATGTGCTAACGGGTAAGGTTGTGTTGGTTTGTCACCCTTTTTCTAATTTATTATTATTATTTTTTTAAATTTGTTATATATATATATAAATGAATATTAAAAATATATTTAACCATATAAATTATTTTTAGAGTTTTAATTGATAACTTAATGTTTAATTAGATAATTAAAAGGATTAAATATATTTTTAGTTTCTTAACATGAATTTTGGAATTAGTCAATTTCAAAATTTTGAAACAATTTAGTTATTTACCTCTCGAAATACATGAATTTTGTCTTTTTAATCAAATTTTATTAGGTTAAAATACTTTTTTGGTCCCAAAAGTTTTTTCAAATAAATTTTAATTTTGGTTTTGTGTTTAAATAGGTCCTAATTTTCATTAATTTTGTTCAATTGGGTCCTTTTTTGCTAACACCGTTTAAATCATTAACGGCTATGAACAGTGATTGCCACGTGTCATTTCATGTTTTTTTTTTTTAATTTTTAAATTTTATTTTTAATTTTGTTTTTAATTTTTTTTAAATTTTTTAATTTTTTTTAAATGTACACGTGTCAACCCATGAGTGTGCCACATGTCAATTCGTGGCTTTTTTGAATTTTTTATTTTATTTTTTTTGAATTTTTTTAAATGTCCACGTGTCAACCCAGTAGTATGTCACGTGTCAAAGTCAAAATTTTATATTTAATTTGGTCCCTATATTTTTTATTTTTGTTCCATTAGGTCCCAATTTTTGTTAACATTAACCAATTTGGTCCCCATGGAAGATGTGACCAAATTTAATTTTTATATCAAAGTTATAATGATGTGAATTTTAATATATGATATAAAAATATTTAATAAAAAATGTGAATTTTAATATAAAAATTAAATTTGGTTTTAATTTGGAGAGGGACCAAATTGGTTAATGTTAACAAAAATTGGGACCTAATTGAACAAAAATAACAAATATAGGGACCAAATTGAATTTAGAACATTGACTTTGATATGTGGCATAGTTGACACGTGGACATTTAAAAAAAATTTAAAAAATTTTAATTTTTTAAAGAAAAATAAAATAAAAAATTCAAAAAAACCAGGAAGTGACATGTGGCATGTTCCTAGGTTGACACGTGTACATTTAAAAAAAATTTAAAAATTTAAAAAAATTCAAAAAATTCAAAATAAAAATAAAAAAAATTTAAAAAAACCACGAAGTGACGCATGGCAGTCACTGTTCATGGCCGTTAATGATTTAAACGATGTTAGTAAAAAAGGACCCAATTGAACAAAATTGACGAAAATTGGGACCTATTTGAACACAAAACCAAAATTTGAACTTATTTGAAAAAACTTGACGAAAATTGGGATCAAAAAGGTATTTTAACCTAAAACTTTTAACTTAATTTTTTGGATAATCCTCATTTTAACAGTAACGTGTCAATTTGGTTCTCGCTTTGAAAAATATAAATCAAATTGACACGTTTTCATCAAAATGGTGACCATCCGAATAACTAAGCGGAGACTTTTCTAGTGGAGTTATTCTTTAAATCATTTGACCTTAAAAAAATTTCCAATTCTTATGACAATTGTTATGGTTTATCAACTATTATTGTTTATGACATTTATTTTATGTTTTTCTTCCGTTTAATTTTAATTTTACGTGTCAGGATTTATATTTTTCAATTTTATAAATTTTAAAGTTTATTACTGGTATCATCTTTGAAATTCATATTTATTCATATAATTTGATCGGTTAACATGGGTTATATCCAACCTTAATCAGGTTCAAAAATTTTTAAAATTAAGAATAATCCACATCAACAACTCTACTAATAATCTTGACTGGTAAAAGCTAGATAATGTGCTGATTAAAAGGAAAAAAAAAATCAGTAAACTAACAAATTAACAATGTGCTGAATGAGATACTTTTTATCAGACACGTTGTCATAACTATGACCCAGTAGAAATTAATAATCCTAATGTCTGCACCCTGTATCAGCAGAATGCAGTGATTGTGCTCTTAGTTTTGGGTGATATAACTAATGCTTTACAATATATTCTAAAATATAAAAAATTTAGTGTCCATGCATTCTTAAAATAGTGTAAAGAAATAATTCAAATGTTAGAAGTTACATGTCGACCAGAAATATTATGTAGATTAAAAATAAAAGTTAATTTATAATATACAAGTAAGTGCGATCCTTATTTTATAAGTCAATTTTATAAAATTGAATTAGACTTTAAACTCACTTCTAACATAGTATCATAATCACCTTAGAGTTTATCTTAAAATAATCTAATAAAAAATTCAAATTCTTTTTAAATCCTTGTATTTGAAATCTCCATTTCCTCACCCTTTCGACCCTCTTTCTGAGAGATAGTTCTCAGTAGGCTTTGTGCCTTTGTTTTTTCCACGGAGATTCAAAAAAATACAAGTTTGACTGATTTTGAATATTCGTTGAAGAAAATTAGAAAATCGTTCCTCACATTGCATAAGCTACACCCTCTCAGCATGATGAGTTCATTGTTCTGAGCTTTTTCTTCAAATTTCTATGGTGGAATATACTTCATTTTGCATTGTACTTATCTATGAGTATTACGTAGCATTTGTGTGGTCAATTTCAGACATCATTTATTCCAAACGTGTTGAATACCTACGTGTTCCCTAATCCATTAAGGTAGTTCGTGTTGAATATTACACTGCACGTGTTGCAAAATTGATTCTAAATCAATTTTGTTTTCATTCAATTTTTGTATAATTTTTTTTTTTCATCTCATACAAAAAGTTGTCAAAAATTATTTCTAGTTCAAATTGTTTTTTTTAGTCAAAATCGACTTCTCAACCAGAAGTTACATACAAAAGTTCATCTAAAATTACTTTCAAATATTCATGTTATAAGTTAATTCAATCTTACATCAATTTAACTTTCAAATGTAAAAATCGCTACTAATTTGATTATATATATATATATATCAATAACATTGATCAATTACATCAATTTTACCATAGATTTTTATTTTATTTTAAAGTTTAATAATCATACAATATATGAATTTTTTAATTATAAATTATAAATTGTTATAGACCTAATTAAGTTTCAAGTTTATTTTGGTGTTGAATATGTTTAATCGAGTGTTTTTTTTAACATTAAATACCTAAAATTTGTATGTTTTTATTTCAGATCATGACGGTTGATTATTTGTGTTAATTGAATATCATCAACATTATTTTATTTTGTTATCTTATTTCATTGTCTCAAGTATTAAGATTTTATGAATAATAAAATATTATTATAATTAATATAAAATGGTAAATAATTTTGTTCTTTAATATTATTTTTATTAATCTAAAAAATTTATATTTTTCTAACATGTGAATAAAAAAAATGTCAACCAAGTAATGAAAAAATTATATCATTATTATAAAATAAAACTAATAATAAAGGAGAGAATAAAAGATGATAGAAGGAAGAATAAATAATGAGAGAATATAGAGTAACTTTTCTGTGTTTCCTCTGTATTATTATTGATAAGAAGAGTCTTATTTATAGATACAACATGAAATTTATAAAGGAGACAAATCACAAATCTACTAGTTAATACAAATATTTACATAAAGAATAATGAATCATATGAGTAAATGTATCAAATCAGTGGACAATCATTAATTCACAACACTCTCCCTTGAGTGTCCATTGATAAGAGAATGTGTCTCGTTAAAACCTCACTAGAAAAAACCCATTGAGATAAAAAAATCTAGTGAAGGAAAAAGGGTACAACATTCTATATTCTTTATACTATATTGTTCATCACATATTATATTTCTCCCCTCATGTAAACTTACATCATTAAGGTGACAGAGTCCGAACTTGTGAATCATTTGCTCAAAAGTTCTTCTTGGCAAAAACTTTATAAATAGACCTGCTATATTTTCACATGAATGAATTTTTGGATATCTATATCATCCTTTCAATTTAACAATACATTGTTGTCTTCATATATGATTGTTGATTTCATCTTTGTCGAGGATAGTCACAAGTTTCTTGCACATGTTGAATTATAGACCTTAACCAAACATATTCACAATTTTCCTCGTAATTCTGTATGATTAGACGATGTTGCTACTATGGTTTGTTTCATATACCATCATGAAACCATTGTGCTACCATATGTGAACAAACATATGGTTTGTGATCAACCATTGTGACATTGTGAGAATATGTAAAATAATATGCACATACATAACCCATTGGTCTGAATCTGAATCATTTGGATGAAATAAGCTCATATTCATAGTACCCTTAAGGTAACAAAGTATATGTTTTACTCCAAACCATTTTCTTATTGTAGTTGAAGAACTATATCTTGCTTAACAAATTTATAATAAATGCAATATTAGATCGAGTATAATTAGCAAGATACATTAGTGTTTCTATGACACTAATTAAGATATGGTGCTTATGGACCAAGAAGATTTTCGTCATTTTCTTACGGTCTAAGAAGAGCATTTATCAACATCTAACGACCTCACAACTATTAGAGTGCATAATGGATGTGACTTGTCCATTTATAACATTTTACGCACCTTAATTATATAAGCTTCTTGATGTATAAAAAACATTTTTGTTTAAATACTCAATTTGTAATCTCAAACCAAAATTTTGCTTTCAAGATCCTTTATCTCAAATTTTTTCTTTAAGCAATCAATTGTCTTTGCGAGCTCAGTAGGAGTTCCAACGATGTTTATGTCATTTACATAAACAATAATTATGGCAAATTCATTTTGTGATCTTTTCATATAAATACAAGAACAAATAGGATCATTTCTATATCTTTCTTTAAATAAGTACTCAATAAGACGGTTATGCCACACACGTCCTGATTAATTTAATTAATAAAAGGGTTTGTTCAATTTTATTGAATAACCTTCTTTAGAATTTTCCTTGTTGGACAAATAAAATCCTTTAGGAATTTTCATATAAATATGGTTCTCAAGAGAACCGTACAAATAGGTTGTAACATCATCCATTAAATGTAAATGCAAATTTTGTTATGCAACTAAGATAATCAAATATTGCAATGTTGTTGCATCTAATACAAGAGAATATGTCTTTTCACAAATCAATATCAGGTTTTGTGAAAAACCTTGAGCAACCAATTGTGCTTTGTATATAACAATTTCATCATTCTTAATTTAATTTTTGCACAAAAATTCATATGTACCCAACGGGTTTCATACCTTCATGTGCGAGAACCTTAGGTCCAAAAACCTTTTGTTCAGCAAACAAATCTAATTATGCTTATTTGCATATTTTCATTTTGGTCAATCATTTATTTGTCGACAATCTCCAATGATTATTGATCATCATTGTCATTCATAACATTCATCGCTATATTATATGTAAAAACATTAATACCTTAAGGGAGTCAACTTGGGAGTTTCTTAGTAGAATATGACATATATATATATATGGGTTAAATATGTTTTTGGTCCTTCAGAAATTTGAATTAGTCCTTCTTGAAAACACATTCTATTATAATATTTTAATTTGTTTACATCGTTCGACACATTTTCGCTTCAATATTAGTTGAGAAACGCGTCTGAAACGTCAAATAAACTGAAAAAAATTTGGTTTAAATGACTAAATCCACATATCTCTAAAGATGAGAGACTAGATTGGTTCAATATTTTCAAGAGAGACTAATTTCAATTTGTACTAAAGGTTGAAAGATAAAAAACATATTTAATCATATATTTAATAATAAAAAAATACATTTTTTATTTTTGAAAATAATATGTAGTTCTATTAGCTTAATAAATACAAAGACAGTTAGTAAAACACTCTCAACTATATATGCTTTTTATCAATACATTCTTATTAAAAACTATAAATTTTATGAGTAAGGTTTACTAAATAAAAAATTACATTTACGGACAAAAACCATTTAAATAAGCATAATAATAATTTTTGAAAATATGATATCGATTAAAGATAAAATAAATTCATAATATATAAATGGGTACAAAGATATTTTACAAGTTAATTTTGTATATTTGGATTAAACTTAAAATTTACTCTTTAATATGATATCATATGTCATATACTTAAGTTTATTTTAGCTAAATTTATTGTTTGTTAAATTTATTATTTTAATTGTTATCTTGTTATTGTAGGATCAACCATTAATGTCTAGTAACCAAATATCATGTGTAATATGTATATACATCTATGTGAAGGAAATTTGTTGAAATCTCCCATCTTAACAATAATAAATAGTGTATTCAAAATGACAAGTATTAAATAGGATATTGTTAACATTTTCATTTACGATATTTTAATATTATATGAGATGAACCCTATAATTGAAAGAAGTGTTGTTCACCAAGGAACAACCTACACTAATCCATCACGACACTCAACCCATGCCTACAAGAATGACTAGAATATGACCAAATACTTTAGTTTGGAATTAATATCAAGTAAAATCAATGAAAATTTTATATTCATAATGCATTTTCATCCATAAAAATTAATTATTTAAATGATGGATCAAACTACTTTTATTAACTGATACAGATACTAGATGATATTTAACATAATAATTAGCTTTATTTTATAATAAACTAAACATAAAATTAAATAATCATAAGAAATTGATCTGATCTTAGAACATAATGATCAATTCAACCTAGAGTCGACTTTTTGATAGAAATAAATTTCTTTTATTTTAAATCAATAACATAAAAACACCACATTATTTGTGTTTAATTAGTGAAATTAAATACATATTTAGCAAATTGATAGTCTTTGATATCAGCCAGACACATATACAAGTAATTAAATGAGGATAGTGTTTGGTAAGAAAAAACTATGATTATATATAATAATTCAATAAGAAATTGAAAACTTCCACGTCTTCACAAATTCATTTGATGAAGCAAGCCAAATTTAAATTCATTTGATCCAAGTTAGTCTTTGGATAAAACGTTGTCTTATATCTTTATTATTCGTTGTTTAATCTTTCTTAGTTTGAAATACGCGTAGAAGACAATTATTTGTTGTTATTAACATGAAAACAAATTGTAGTATAAATATGAACTGACACCATGATGATATTACTTCTTAGTTTCTACTTCATTTTCCTATGTTATATTATACAATATAATACGACTATAATAAAAGATGTTTTACTACTTTTTATTGATGACATTTTTATACGGTCAATTATTATTTTTTATTTATGCTTGTTGTATTTTGTAGGTTAAATATATTTTTAGTCTTTTAATCTTTGTTGAAATTTGGAATTAGTCATTCATTAAAATTTTGATCCAATTTAGTTCTCAACTTTAGAAATGTGTGAATTTAGTCATTTTAACCAAATTTTATGAAGTTTATTTGATATTTCAAATACGTTTTTCAACTAACTTTAAAGCAGAAATATGTCGAATAGTATAAACAACTACAATGCTATCATGTGAGGCATTGGTTAAAATAACTAGATCTACGCATCTATAGAGTTGAGAGACTAAATTAGATCAAAGTTTTGAACATAGACTAATTCTAACTTGGAGAGTTAAGAGACCAAACACATATTTAATCATGTTTTATATTATAAGTATTTTGTAATATTTTATTATAGGAATATTTGTCGGGATGAGTGTTTATAAATTCGTTATGTGATATTATTTTTATCTTTAGTTTACCATTTCTTCCTGTGTCTATGTTTTGTTTGATTTTCTTCTTGCGATAATCATCAAATCCTTAGTGTGAGATCGTGATGTTGGTGGGAGAGTTGTTGTTTAGTTAGGCTTCCTGAATTCTTTGTTGCTCATTATTGATTCTTTCTTTCTTGTGAACTGTTATTTTAATTTCATTACTCCGTGAGCATCCTTTTGTTAACTGTTGCATGTGTAGTCTAAGTAAGAATGCATTATGTTGTGCCTTTGGTATTTCTTCCGGTATATTATAAATAACTGTAATAGTTGATTTTTGTATATTTTCTATGGATACTATATTTTTATACTATAAACATGCAACATATTATCTATTAAAATTATTCTATTAATTTGACACGTTACATTAAAGAAATAGATTGAAAGTAACATAATCATTAAAAAATATCGTAACAATGATAAAAAAAATCCAATTTCCGATCAAAAATAAAATTTAAATCACTACTAATTATAATTAAATATTTTCACAAGTCAAGTAAAATGATGTTTCTAACATGCCCCTTGCAAGGGTGTAAAGTTAGACGATTTTAAAGTATAGCACGTTTTGATGATTCAACTACCGTTTTCATTTATTTCTCTTACAGTCATCACACGTGAAGTAGACTCTAAGTCTTTCTAAAATAAGATATTAAAAAAAATGTATTATCAACTTTTTAAAGTATACACTTTTAATATTTGAAAAATATTTAATTTTAATGCATTGTCAGTAAAAATTATAGATGTTGAGAGTTCTAACTGGTAAGCTTACCACAAGTTTAAGTCAATTCGAGTTAGAAAAAAATAATAGTTTCTTAAATTAAATTAAATTTATTTAATTTATTGGTTAATCAGATGTAAAACTTGAAAGTGAGTTAATTTATATTTCACTAATTTATTATTTTTTTATTATTTTTTATAAACTTTTTATTATACTTATTTATCATTTGTATTTATAAAAGTTGAAAATTTAACTTAATAAATACAGTTTTATGAAGAATTTAAATATTTAATTTATTTATTTTTATTGGCAAACAGGTAATTTTTTTATTAATCTATATAAAAAATCGAGTCGAGAAATAAATTAGAAAAATAAAACATTTTTAAGTGAATAAATGCACTGACCTATGATAGGTCAAATCTGGTATAAAATTTTTATTCATCCAAAAATAAATAAGGTTGAATTAACTCTATATTATTAATTAGCTCTTTAACATCGTTTAAAAATGTTATTTTGCATCTTAGCTTAATTTTCAAATAATTATGAAATTAATAGTATGACCATGTATAACTAGTAATTTAAATTATTGTAAAAAGTTCTTTTGAGATATCTATATATTCTAATTAAATTATTTTCTAAATAAGTTCATGTATCATAGTTGATTTTATATAAAGAAAATAAAAAAAAAAGAATTCTAATTAAATCATTTTAAAAAATGTATTTTTTTTATGAAAAATTGAAATTTCATATTAAAATGAAATAATAAAATTAAGTAATATATAAAAAACATATTTAGAAATTCATTATCTAAAAAATGTTATGTAACTGATGATGTCATAATATATTTTGATGGATTGACTATTATTGTCAATTTTCTCTCATGTCTCTTAATGACCATAAGTACAGCTATTCATTTTGAAAAATAAGTGAGTGAGTGAAGTATTCTTAAATATTTTAAACAATTTTATAATATATAAATAGATATAAATTTTATTTTATAATTTAATTTTTTGAAATTGACTTAGATTTAAAATTTATTTTCTTTCAAAATCATGTAATAAACAATGACTTACCTACTAACAACGAAAATATAAGAGAAATTAAAAAATTAAAGTGTAGCACACATTTATATTTTTAAAAGTAATGAAATGTCAAAAAGATGTGATATACATATAGAAAAATGATATTTTGACTACTAAATTTTGATAATTTTATTTTACAACATAAGATGATAACCTCTAAATAATTTTGAAAGAATATTAAGAATAAGAAAATGAAAAAGTACAAAACTACTTAAAAAATGACACTTATTATTATAAGAAAAAATTGTAATAATTTAATACTCAAGAAATTATGGAAACCTGAACAATAATTTATATAACATATACTTTTACATCTAACTATCGTTGGCATTATTATAATATATAAATCATGTTCTTTAAGAAATACAAATAAGAGAACCTGTATCTTATTGCAAGGAAATCCACAGGAAAATGAGTAAAGTTGAACTTTCGAAAATGCTTTGGCTGCTGAAGGAATTTCGAAAACGCGTAGTTTTTCGCTATAAAAACAAAGGTACGAAAGCAGTACAGAAAGTTGGCTAGTGTTTCGGTATAGCGATTTTTGCAGCAGACGTCGTTGTTGTTATTATTATTATTATTTTGCTGATAAATAAATAATAATAAATAGTAATTATAAAATCAGAAAAAAACCCTAATCCCTTTCACACTGTTTCATTGCCATTTTGGAAATTAGAAATTCGCAGAGAGAGAGGAAGAGAGAATGGGAGCGTGTTTTTCTGATATGGAAGGAGGGAAACAAGGTGTGGGAGGGTTAGGTGAAGCCGCCAATGCGCAAAACGACGCCGTGGATTTCTTTTACAGGTCTCAAGGGTTTCATCAAATGTTCACACAAGTTGAGGTAACCATTTTTTGTTCACCATTTTCTATCAGTTCCTAACATCACTATCATCGCAAATTACTTGCACCTCGTTACTATCGCCATCGTTTTCTTTTTTATTTTGTTGACTTGACTGGGTATACTTAGATATGATGATTTGTTCAATTTGTCTTCTAAAAGAAATTCAAGAAGATGTTGAGATGAACTTCTCTTCTTGTTCCATTCTTTTACTATATTTAGTTATCATCGTGCTTTAAGCCTTGTTAAGGAGATCAATTTTTTCTTATTATATATTGTCAAACCAAACGTGGAAGAGAGGGAAAAGGCACAGAAAAGACTTTAACATAAACAAAGGGGGTGATAGGTTCAACGCAAGAAATTGACTCTTTTGCTTAGTAAAAAAAAAACCAATTACACGATATATATATA